>JAEEGG010000594.1_pt1 | contig 112428 bp, 97 predicted proteins | sample 9134161 | NCBI WGS metagenome assembly JAEEGG01 (sample SAMN16246543, study PRJNA631951) | gut metagenome | biome: gut microbiome; feature: rumen; material: CR-attached | host: Bos | place: Iran: Karaj | collected 2018-10
CTTTGCGGCTCCTTACATCGTGGCTCGCCATTGGGATCAGATGCGGCAGGATGGTAGTTTCTGGTGTGCTGATTTCGAAACCGATGAGACGGACTGGAAACTTGCGGAGCTGATAACCAACATTCAATACGCTTGCCAGCGTTATTATTTCGGAGCTATGGCAGAAGCCTACTTCGACAATAAGCTTCGCGATGCGAGCGTGAATGTCCGCCGCCAGAAGAAAACCTTTGAGGGTTTCGACAGGTTGCCTGATGAGTTTACGACAGATGATGTGGTAAGGTGCTTTTCACTCAATAATCTTAATGCGGCAAAGACCAGAATCAAACGTCTGCTGAAGGACAACCTGATATTGAAAAGGGGAGAATTCAGCGGTAATGGTACTCATAAAGCAAAATACTGTAAAACGGGTACTATGATGATTTAAGACGGGTACATGGGTACACAGGTACACGGGTACTTTTAGTAAATTGATAATTGATAATTGAAAATTAAAAATTTAGAGTATGGGAAGAAATTCAAAAATAGCGCGGTGTATCCGCAATTGTAATCCCTTGAATATCCGACGGGGTGCGGCCCGTTGGCAGGGGATGAGTATGCGAGAAGATGATAAAGACTTCGAGCAGTTCAAGTCGATGGCCTACGGTTGGCGGGCGGCGTTTATACTGCTGGGAAGGACGTATTATGAGAAGTATCATCTGGATACCATCCGTAAGATCATCGCCCGATGGGCGCCAGAGTGCGAGAACAATACCAAGGCGTATATCTATTATGTGGCAAAGCAGGTGGGTTGCAATGAGTGCGACCCCCTGCCAAGTCCGAAGGTTTCGCCAGCGGTGTGGAAGAAACTCGCCTGGGCGATGTTCGAAGTAGAGGCGGGGCGGAAGAACGTTGGTGCCTTGCCAGAGCAGGACGAACTACGCCATGCGATGGAAGAAGGATTTGGCTTGGCCTTCGGCCAAGTGAAAATTGAAAATTAAAAGGTTCTCCCCTCCTAACTCAGGAGGGGAGAACCTTTCTTTATGTGTGGAGGTTGAGGACGAAGCGGGTGCCTTTGGTGAACTCGGGATCGATGTCGAGATCGCCGTTCATGTTCTGGGCCATCTGCTTGCAGATGGGGAGGCCAAGGCCGTCGCCAGTGGTGAGATCCCTGATCTCTAAGAAGGGCTTGAAGATATCCTCACGCTTCTCTTCGGGGATGGTCTCGCCTGTGTTCGCTACGAGGAACTGCTGGGCATGGGCGCCGCGTTTCTTGTATTCGAGCCAGATCTTGCCGCCTGCGGGGGTATAGAGGGCCGCGTTGTTGAGCAGGTGGAGCAGGATGTGCGACGCATACTCCTTGTTGATGAGGGCGTTCATCTTGGGCACGTTGACGTTGAGTGTGACATCGGGCTGTACCTTGTCGCGGATCTGGTCCATCAGGCCCTCGCAAAGGGGCTGGATGGGCATATCCTCCAGTTCTACGGTCTCTTCGCTGTTTTCGAGCTTAGAGAGCGTCTGGATATGGTTAGAGAACTCCATCATGGCCTTTACCTCGGGGATGCTGCTGTCGAGCTTCTGAAGGGTAGGATCGAGCTGGGCGGAGATGTTGCTGATGAACTTGGCCTTCAGCGCGTTGGTTTCGTTGGCCATGCGGATGGTCTTCTTCTGTTTGCGGGTGAGGACGATGTAACGCATGAGTACCAGACCGCCGAAGACGAGGGCTGCTGCGAGGGCTGCTGCGAGGATGCAGAGGCTGACGATGATGGCCTGGCGCGTGGTGAGCGAGCTGTCCTTATCGGCGATAGAGGCTTCGTTGTCGGCAATCTGCTTCTTCAGGGCACCGATCTCGTCGGCACTCTTCAGGGCGCTGACAGAGTCTTTCCAGAGGATGTAGTTGCTGTACGACTGGGCTACCAGTGTGGCATTGCCAGACTTGCGGCCGTTGGCAATCAATGTCTGATATACCTCGTCGACCTTATCGTACTCCTTGCTCTTGGTGAGCTTGTCGGCCATCTCCTTGAAGACGGCATTGCCCTGGGCGTTCTGACCGAAGGTGTAGTGGTAGATGGCCTTGTTGTAGAGCAGGTCGTTCTTCAGATCGTCGCTACCGGCGAGGTTGACCTGATTCTCCATGATGGCTACCTGATCCTTGGCGCTGTCGGGCTTGCGCAGGCGCATATACATCTGCAGGCGCTCACGGGTCACCTGATAATGCAGGGCAGCCTTGACGCTCTCAGACTTCTCGCCGCTGGAGTTGATGGTCTGATCGACACGGCGCAGCAGCTCGAAGGCCTCTTTGAAATAGTTCTCCTTGTAATACAGGGAGGCTGCCTTGGTACCACACTCCACGCTCTGCTTGATCTGGCCTTTGTTGGCATAGTCCTCGAAGGCGCGGATGTACATGAAACGGGCAGGTGCCACATTACCTTTCGCGTCATCAGCCTCGGCACGTTGGTGCTGTTCGCTCTTCTCGACTTGCTGTGCGCTGACGAAGCCACAGCTGAAGAGCAGGCTCAGAAGTAGGATAAATACTTTACTGTTCATAGTTCTATAATTTTTTATTTGTTATTTCAGAGTTTGGGCTGCTCCATCGGCTGCTGGGGAGCGAGGGCGTTGGAGGTCTTCTCGGTGTACTCGGGCAGATTGAGCTGAACCATCTTGAGGATGTTCCGGCTGTGGTTGCCGATGTTGAATACATAGAGACCTTTCTCAGCGAGCCACTGCGAGTTAGCCTCGTCGAATGAGGCGAGATCGCGTACGGGGATGGTCATCGTCAGTGTCTGACTCTCACCTGGCTTCAGCTCACGGGTCTTGGCAAAGGCCTTGAGCTCTTGGTCGGGCTTGAACAGGACGGAGCCAGGAGCCTCGACGTAGACCTGAGCCACTTCCTTACCTGCTACCTTACCAGAGTTCCTGATGGTGATGCTGACCTCGACGGCATCCTTGCCCTTAGCCTTGACAACAGGATTGGAAAACTCGAAGGTGGTGTAGCTGAGTCCGAATCCGAAGGGGTAGGCGACTTCCTTACGTGCGGTGTCGAAATAGCGGTAGCCCACGAGGATACCCTCGGAGTGTTCTGTATAATCCTGACCTTGGATAGGCATCTTGTAGCCTACCATCATCTGGAAGGTGTAGTTGTCGACATTGCCAGGGAAGTTCTTCGTAGAAAGATGATCGGTGGCAGCGATAGGCCACGTCATGGTGAGCTTACCAGAGGGGTTCACCTTGCCTGTGAGCAGGTCGGCGATGGAGTTACCACCTTCCATACCTGGCTGCCATGCGCAGAGGATGGCATCGGGGTAGGTGCTCCAAGAGGCCGTTTCGATCACGCTACCGGAGTTGATGATGACGATGACGGGCTTGCCTGCCTGATGGAAGGCATTGCAAACATCGATGATGAGGTTGCGCTCTTCGGGGATGAGGTTGAACTCGGTCTCGATATCGCGGTCGATGCCCTCACCAGCCTGACGGCCAATGGTGATGATGGCGGCATCGGCAGCTCCCACCTCTTTATTGATGGCAATGGGGGAGAGGGCGATCTCAGGATACTTCTGCTGACCCATCATCTCCGTCTGGAACCACTTGGCAGGATGGCGCTCGGCCTGGAACTTTACCTTGGCATACTCGATATATTTGCGGTAGATATCGGTGAGGGTAGCGCTCGACTTGATGCCGGCATTCTCTAAGCCCTGAAGCATATCGACCACGTATGGGGGATGCACACAGCCTGAGCCTGTACCACCAGAGAGGAAGTCGTAAGAGTTCTCGCCGAAGAGAGCGACGGTCTTGATAGCGCCATCCTTCCAAGGCAGGGCACCATTATTCTTGAGGAGCACGATGCCTTCGGCGGCACTCTGACGGGTGATGGCGGCGTGGGCCTTGAAATCGGGATTGTTGCTGGCCGGATACTTGTGGAAACTCGGGGTCTTCACGATGTATTCGAGCATACGGCGCACGTTACGATCGACATCGGCGATGTCGAGACTTCCGTTCTTCACGCCATCAATGATTTCCTGTACCTGCTGGGGCTGTCCTGGCTCCATGAGGTCGTTGCCTGCATGCACCTCGCGGGTGGTGGGCAGCCCTTCGCGGATACCAATCCAGTCGGTCATCACGATTCCCTTGTATCCCCAGTCGTCGCGGAGGATCTTGGTGAGCAGGTCGTGGTTACCCATCGAGAACTCGCCATTGATCTTATTATAGGATGCCATCACCGTCCAGGGGTTACTCTCGCGGACAGCGATCTCGAAACCACGGAGGTAGAGCTCGCGGGCTGCTCGCTGGGAGACACGCTCGTCGACAGCGGTACGATTGGTTTCCTGGGAGTTCACGGCGAAGTGCTTGGCAGAGACGCCAGCACCCTGACTCTGTACACCGTTGATATAGGCGGCTGCAATCTTACCTGTGAGCAGCGGATCCTCGGAGTAGTACTCGAAGTTTCGTCCGCAGAGGGGATTGCGGTGGAGGTTCATACCAGGGCCGAGGATGACATCGCAACGATACTCCTTGGTCTCGTTACCGATAGCCTCGCCTACCTTACGAACCAGCTCTGTATTCCACGTAGAGGCTAAGCAAGAGCCGATGGGGAAGGCGGTGGCGTAGTAGGTCTTGTCCGTGCCCTTGCGGGTGGGATCGATACGCACACCGGCAGGTCCGTCAGTAAGGACGGTGGCCGGGATGCCGAGACGGGGGATAGCAGGCGAGGTTCCTGCGGCACCAGCCACAAGGTCGGCCTCACCGCCAACGACGGCTCCTGCACCGAAAAAGTTGTTTGCACCGCCAACAAGTAGTTTGGCTTTCTCTTCAAGGGTCATGGCCTTGAGTACCTCGTCGATATTATCGGCGCGGAGCTGGGGCTGGGCATTTGTTGTCATAGCGAATGTTGTTGCTAATAAGCAGGTAGTGAGTAATTTTTTCATATCGTTTTTGTTTTTAGGGAAATATCTTAAAGGCATAACCCTGCTCTTTGAGCCACTGGAGGCTCTCAGGAAGGGCTGTTCTCAGTTTGTCGATGCTCTTCAGCGAATCGTGGAAGGTGATGATAGAGCCGTTGCGCGCGTACCTCTTTATATTATTGACGACATCTTCGGCAGTGAGCCATTTAGAGTAGTCGCGTGTGACGAGGTCCCACATCACGATTTTGTATTTGCGACTGAGCCAGGCATACTGTCCCATGCGCATCCATCCGTGAGGCGGACGGACATAGTGGCTTTTGATATAGGCATTGGCCTTTTCCACATTATAGCTGTACTCCTTGATGGAGTGGCGCAGACCACCAATGTGGTTATGCGTGTGATTACCCACCTGATGCCCCTCGGCAACGATGCGTTCGTAGAGCTTGGGGTGCTTACGCACATTATCGCCTACCATGAAGAAGGTGGCTTTGATACCGAACTCTTTCAGCACATCGAGGATGAAAGGCGTCGCCTCCGGAATGGGGCCGTCGTCGAAGGTCAGATAGACGGCCCTCTCGTGACGGTCCATTCTCCAATAGGCTCTCGGATAGAGCCAGCGAAGGTAGATGGCGGGTTGCTCAATAATCATTCGTAGGCTCCTCCTTTGGATTGATACAGGGTGGCATAGCCATTGAACTGCTGCTCCATCTTGTCGGCGCGCTCCTCAGAGACGAGATCCTGTACGCCGAGCAGCTGCTGCATGATATAGAGATGGAGCAGACAATCGCGCTGAGAACTGTCGAAGCGCATGCCATCGAGTGAGCAGTACCACTGCATATACTGGCATGACTTCTTCCAGAGCTCGTCGATGAGCTGCTGGGCTTTCTCGTTCTGTCCTGTCAGGGCATAGCCACGGGCAATATCGAGCGAACCGCTGGCATAGTCGTGCGGTACGTTGAAGTCGGGAATTTCCTTCTCGCACTTGTCGAGCACCTCTTTAGCCTCCTTGTCCTTACCATCCTGCAGGAGGTTCAGCACCAGCTGCGCCATCAAGCGACGGTGGGTATAGCACATACGGAGCACGGTCTCGTCGAGGTAGATGCCTGGCTTGTCGATGCCGCCGAACTTGAACTTCTTCATTACATTATTGTATACCTTATCGGTGTCGAAGTTCTTGACGCCAGGGGCATTCGTGGTGAACGGGGTGATACGGTTGGCAAGACCCTCCTGCACGAAGTTGTCGCCAAGGTTCATATAGTTCTCGGAACCAACGGTCAGCGCCACGTAGATAGGACGTGTCCAGTTGGCGTTGGCAATCATCTCCAGCATCATCAGATCGCCCTTGTAGAGGGCGCTCTTGCCCTTGAGGGAGATCACCATCTTATCAGGGATGGAGTCGGAAGCCATCATCATACCACTCTTACGGACAGCCTCCTTGTCGATGGTGACATAGACGGTGTCGGTAGGGATGACGTGGAGGTCCTTCGTGGTGGAACGTACCCAGTTATTCAGGACGTTCTTCAGCTCGAAGGGCTCATCGCCAAACTGTTCGCGGGCTTCCTCGGGATGGCTCTGGTAGAGTTCCATAACCTGGGACTTCAGCGACGGATCAACCTGTACGTACTCGTTGGTGCCGGCGCAGTATTCCAGACGGCTCCAGGTGATAGGCACAGAAGGCGAATCGTAGGCAGGACGGCGCATCTGGTCGATATACCAGTCGGTCTGCAAGTAAGAAAGGTTGCAGACACGGGCATCAGTACGTACACCTTCTGTATCCTGGTTGTACCAGAGTGGGAAGGTATCGTTATCGCCGTTGGTGAAGATGATGGGGTTACCCTCTTCCTGTAGCGTCATCAGGTAGTTCTGTCCGAAGTCGCGACAACAGTAGCGTCCAGAACGATCGTGATCGTCCCATGTCTGCGAAGCCATCTGGATAGGCACTAACAGACAGATAACACCAACAACGGCAGCGATGGCAACAGCCATCTTTTCACTTTTCGCTTTTAACTTTTCACTGATCCAGTGGATAAGGGCTGCCACGCCCATACCGCACCAGATGGCGAAGGCATAGAAGGAACCAGCATAGGCATAGTCGCGTTCACGAGGCTGCATCGGCGTCTGGTTCAGATAGATGACGATGGCCAGACCTGTCATGAAGAACAGGAAGAACACCACCCAGAACTGGCGGATGCCGATAGGATCGCCCTTGCGGGTGTACCATGCCTGCCAGAACAGACCGATGATACCAAGGATGAGAGGCAGACAATAGAAAACATTGTGACCCTTGTTCTCCTTCAGCTCATCAGGCAACAGATCCTGATCACCAAGACGGGCATCGTCGATGAACGGAATACCTGAGAGCCAGTTGCCGTGCTCCAGTTCACCATTACCCTGGATATCGTTCTGACGACCAGCGAAGTTCCACATGAAGTAACGCCAGTACATGAAGTTACACTGGTAGGAGAGGAAGAAACGGATATTCTCGAACTGAGTGGGCACCTTCACCGTCATGGGCTCGCCACAACGGTCGTAGGCGACATCCGTTCCATCAACGCCTCCCATCCAAGCCTCGTAGGCACCAGCATGTCCGGAATCGTACATACGTGGGAACAGCATGTTCTGGGCATATTTGTATTCATCCTTTGTGCGGACTACAAAGTAAGAGTCTTTCTCGTCGGCAGAGGCTTTCTCCTTACGCTGATAGACGGGCTTACCCTTCGACATGACAGGGCGGCAGTAATTGCCATCCTGCTCAAGGGCCACCTGAGATGTGTAGGCCTGTCCATAGAACAGCGGGCGCTGTCCATACTGCTCACGTCCCAGATAATCGCCCAGGGTGAAGATATCCTCTGGCGAGTTCTGATCCATCGGCGGGTTTGCCGAAGAACGGATGACGATAAGCGCATAGGTAGAATAGCCGATCATCAGCATCAGCATACAAAGCAGGGTGGTGTTCTTGGCGCGGGCTGAGATCAGCGAGAGCTTCTCTTTCTTGAACTGAAGGACAAACCAGAGGATCACCAACGCCACTACACCAATGAAGAAAGCCTGCCATCCCCAGCCGTAGAAGGGGATACCAAGCATACCCACTGCTAAGAGGAATGCCAGATTCTGCAGCTTCTCGCTGTGTTTCTGTGTCTGCGTCTCGTAGACAGCCCAGATCACACAGGCTACCAGCAGGATGATATAGATAATCTCGCCCGTATTGAACGGACAACCTAATGAGTTGACGAAGAACAGCTCGAACCAGCCGCCAACAGTGATGATACCTGGTACCACACCATAGAGAACTGCTGCTAAAATGACGACGGAGATGCCTAAGGCAATCAGAGAACCCTTCAGGTTGGCATCGGGGAACTTGCGGTAGTAATAAACCAATCCGATAGCCGGCACACAGAGCAGGTTCAGCAGGTGGACACCGATAGAGAGACCAGTGATATAGGCAATGAGCACCAGCCAGCGATCACTGTGAGGCTCGTCGGCCACATCCTCCCATTTCAGGATCAGCCAGAATACGACGGCGGTAAAAGCCGATGAGTAGGCATATACCTCACCCTCGACGGCAGAAAACCAGAACGTGTCGCTGAAGGTATAGATGAGTGCGCCTACCAGTCCGGAAGCCTCGATGGCAATGGTCTTGGGCAGGGTCAGCTCATCCCAGCTGCCGATGAGTAAGCGCCTTGTCAGGTGTGTGATGCTCCAGAACAGGAACATGATACACGTAGCAGACAACAAGGCACTCATCATGTTTACCATCATGGCCACCTTCGTGGGATCACTGGTGAACTGGGAGAATAGATTGGCTGTCAGCATGAAGAACGGTGCCCCAGGGGGGTGACCGATCTCGAGTTTATAACCTGTGGTAATAAATTCCGGACAGTCCCAGAAGCTGGCTGTCGGCTCAATGGTAGAGCAATAGACGAAGGCGGCAATCAAAAACGAGAGCCAACCGAGGGTATTATCTACCAGTTTAAACTGTTTCATTGAATACAATCTTCTTTAACGTTAAATTCTTCAAGGTGCAAAGGTACGAAAAAAGAAGCGAAAAGTGATAAGTGATAGGTGAAAAGTGTATTTGCTCTACATAAATTAACATTACATAAACAGGCCAGCACTGTAGATGAGGATGATATAACGGAAAAGTTTACCTATTGCGATGGCAATAAAAGTGATGACAACATTGGATCGCATCAGTCCCAAGACGATGGTGATGGCACTGCCTAAAATAGGCAGGAAGGCAAAGAATCCCATCCAGGCACCATGGCCCTCGACGAAGCGATGGGCCCTGTCGAGGTTCTTCTTCTTCACGTGCAGGTATTTCTCGATCCACTCCATCTTGCCCAGACGACCTACGTAGTAGTTGACCACGCTTCCGAGCACATTTCCGATGGTGCCATAGATCATCAGCAACCATGGATCCATACCTGTTGCCATCAGACCCACCATCACTGCCTCGCTGGAGAAAGGGAAGAAACTGCCAGCCAGAAAAGCAGCCAACAGCATGCCCCAATAGCCGTACTGGGTTAGAAAATCAATGAGGAACTCCATAGGTTATATGCCGTGAATAATACTACAGCACCAGTGATGATGAAGAATACAATATTACTGATTCGGTTATGTGTCAGCGCTAAGAAGTGTGCAATAAGCGGACTGACAGTAACCACCAGGATACGTATCAGCAGATCGTAAAGCTGGGGCTGGAAGGCGAGAAAAACTGCCGTCACCATACCAAGGAGTATGAAACTGTAGTATAACTGACGCACCTGAATCTTGTCGTTATAACTCTTATGCATGAACTGGACGGTGCCGATGATGCCAAGGATCACCAGGAATACAAAGAACAGAATCTGTGATTGTTCTACCGTTGAGAAGTCAAATGGCATCTGGAACTGCCCCAACTCCTGGAATTTCTGAATCCAGGGGTTGAAGTCGGCATGCTCAAACTGCACAATCCATCCCACAAGGAGCCAATAGGGACAAACCAGTCCGATGACAGACGTCGTGAGCGTGCGCCAACTGAGGGAATGGATAGTCAGATACATCAGCACCCAGAACAGAGGAATGATGTAGAACATCTGGATATAGGCGATGCTGCCCACTCCTAAAGAAAGGAAGACGTAGAATATCTTTCCTTTGGCGGTGTTGTCCTGATAAGTCTGGAATAGCAAAACCAGCGAGATCAGAAAGCACAGCTGGGCTATAGAGCCTGGGACAGACTGGAACAGGTGATGATCGATACACATGAGGAAGATAAACGATACCGACACCATACGACTGTAGATGCGGATAAGCAGGTTATCATTGTTCATGCGAATGACCAGCCAAACGGAGATGGCGAAACAGATTAACTGAAACCACCTCTCCATATAGAGAGGTCCAGACAAGAACCAGATAGCAACACCATATAGTGCTGCTACTGGTAATGTATGGCGACTCTCGGCCACCCAGTTCTGAATCCGCTTGCTCATTTCACCTATTTTACCTTTTTAAAGGTCGGCTCCGATATCGCGGCGGAAATATTTGTCGGTAAACTGAATCTTCTGAGCCTCCTCGAAAGATTTCTGTAAAGCTTCGGCCTTGTCCTTGCCATACGATGATACAGCAATCACGCGTCCGCCGTTGGTTACCACCTCACCATCCTTCAGGGCCGTACCACTGTGGAAAACGATAGAACCTTCCACGTTCTCGATGCCCTTGATAGGATAGCCCTTCTTATATTCCTGAGGATAGCCTCCGCTGACAAGCATGACGCATACAGCTGCACGAGGATCGAATTCAATATTGCGCTGGTCGAGATTGCCCTCAGCCACGCCTTCAAAGAGGTCAACGATGTCGCTCTTCAGACGGAGCATCACACTCTCTGTCTCTGGATCGCCCATACGACAATTATATTCAATCACGTATGGCTCAGCTTCTTTACTTGGGGTATTGGTGCGGTTGATGAGGCCGAAGAAGATGAATCCCTTGTAGTCGATGCCATCAGCTGCCAGTCCCTCTACCGTAGGACGGATAATACGGTCCTCTACCTTCTGCATCCACTCTTTGGTGGCAAAAGGCACGGGGGTAACGCTTCCCATACCGCCTGTGTTCAGGCCTGTATCGTGCTCACCGATGCGTTTGTAATCCTTAGCCTCGGGCAGAATCTTATAATGCTTACCATCGGTGAGAACGAATACCGAGCACTCGATACCACTCATAAACTCCTCAATCACCACACGGCTCGAAGCGTTGCCGAACATACCACCCAGCATCTCCTTCAGCTCTTTCTTGGCTTCGTCGAGGGTGGGGAGGATGAGTACACCCTTACCAGCGCAAAGACCATCAGCCTTGAGTACGTAGGGGGCCTCGAGGGTTTCGAGGAAGTTCAGACCTTCCTCCAGATGCTCACCATCAAAAGTCTGATAACGGGCTGTGGGGATATGGTGGCGCTGCATAAAGCTCTTGGCAAAATCTTTCGAACCTTCGAGTACGGCACCAGCCTTTGAGGGGCCGATTACAGGCACATTCTTGGTGCGAGCATCAGCTTTCAGCTCGTCGTAGATACCCTTTACCAGAGGATCTTCAGGACCTACCACCACCATGTTGATACCCTTCTCAACCACGAAATTCTTGATAGCCTCGAAGTTGTCGGCCTTCATGGCTACGTTTTCGCCACAGTTGCCAGTACCGGCGTTGCCTGGGGCGATGTAGAGCTTCTCACACTTCTCACTCTGAGCAATTTTCCAAGCTAAGGCGTGCTCACGTCCGCCACTTCCTAATAGTAAGATCTTCATGTTGTTTATTTCAATTTTCAATTTTCAATCTTCAATTACTTCAAATAGTCTTCAAAATATTGGGTAATGCGTTCATGCAAATGTACTGAGGCATGTCCCTGCATATTGTGCTCCTCGCCAGGGTAGGCGAAGAAATCGGGCTGGGTGCCAGCCTTGATACAGGCATCGAGGAAACTCAGACAATGCTGAGGCACTACCGTGTTATCGTTATAACCCGTGATAATCTGCAGCTTGCCCTTCAGGTTCTTGGCCTTGCTGATGAGACTGGCCTTGGCATATCCCTCAGGATTATCCTGTGGTGTACCCATATAGCGCTCGCCATACATCACCTCGTACCATTTCCAGTCGATCACAGGACCACCGGCCACACCTACCTTAAACACATCAGGATAGTTGGTCATCAGAGAGATCGTCATGAACCCTCCGAAGCTCCATCCATGAACACCCAGACGGTCCATGTCTACATAGGGTAGGGTACGCAGATACTCCACACCCTTCATCTGGTCTTGCATCTCAATCTGTCCGAGCTGGTGGAAAGTGGCCTGCTCGAAGTCGCGCCCCCGATACTGGCTACCCCTGTTGTCGAGGATAAAGACGATATAACCTTTTTGCGACATATAGGTCTCCCAACTTCGAGAGGCCCAGTGCCAGGAAGCCTGCACGTTATTGGCGTGAGGTCCACCATAGACATAGACCACAGTGGGGTATTTCTTTTCAGGGTTGAAGTCATAGGGCTTCACCATTCTGTAATAGAGGTCTGTCTCACCATCGGCAGCCTTGATGCTACCACACTCAAAGATAGGTTGCTGATAACCAGCCCAGGGGTCGTCAGCATCTAAGAGGTTTGTATGGTTAGGCGTCTTTTGACGAATGTCCACCACATCGATGACGCGTGGTCTGGTAGGGGTGGAGAATCTATCGATGAGGAAATTGCCCGAAGGTGATAATTCTGCACTATGAACACCATCCACCGTTTCCAGTTGTATGATCTCACCTTTCATGTTGACGCTATAGAGCCGATGATGCAAGGGGTGCTCCTTATTGGCTTTGATGATAAGCGACTTCTGTTTGGCATTAAAGCCCAGAAACTCCATCACCACCCAAGGGCCTTTGGTCAGTTGTTTCAGCTCTTTTCCGTTGATATCGAAAAGATAGAGGTGGTTGTAGCCATCCTTCTGACTCTGCATGATAAATTTCGTGTCATCCCAAGGCAGGAACATGATCGGGTTCTGCGGTTCAACATATTTATCTGATGTCTCACGATAAAGTTCCGCCATCTTTTCTCCTGTTTCTGCGTTGTATGACACCAGACGACAGTCGTTCTGCTTACGATTCAGTTCGAACATATAGATCGTCTTGTTATCAGGACTCCAGGCAATGTTCGTGAAATAGCGGTCTGTAGGATCGCCTGCCTGCAAATAAACGGTCTTATCTGTATTCAAGTCGTATACGCCAACCGTTACCTGATGGCTCGTCATTCCTGCCATCGGATATTTATCTGGCTCGTAAGAGGCATTGCGTGGGAAGATATCCACTTGTGGATAATCTGTCACCATATTCTGGTCCATACGATAGAAGGCTAATCGTTCTCCGTTAGGACTCCAGAAGGTTCCTTTCCTGATGCCAAACTCATTACGGTGAACGCTTTGTCCGTAGACGATCTCACGAGATCCATCATTTGAAAGCTGATGTTTCTTTCCCTCTGCATCGACAACGAAGAGTTGGTAGTCTTCAACATAAGCTGTGGCGCGTGATTGGGGATTCCAGTCGTTAGCCTCCTGACCAGCGATGCTGTCTTGCCATACTATCTTCTTGGCTTTGAAGTCAACAAGTATAAACGCTTTCCTGTTTCCTACTGCCACGATGGACTTTTCAGGGTAGGGGAATGTAGCATTCATCAGATGACGGACATATTTTTCATTGTCACTCTGGGCCCATTTGTTGATGTCGTTGAGCGTAAAGAGCAGATCTTTCTTGCCCGTCTTGGTATCAACAAGATAACACTCTTCCACATCGGTATTGACAAGCTTATCGCCCCACCAGGTAAGATAGATGTTCTTGGGGGTCAGGTTATAATAGTTGTTACCCCCGAAGTTTAGGTCTTCGAGTGTGAACAACTTATCTTGTGCTGACATCTGTGATAGGGACATGAGGGTTATCAGGGCCATGATGCCTTTCGTCAGATTAATCTTCATCATCGTCGAAAGATCTTTTGTTCTTACCGAAACTCTTGCCTTTGCCAAAGTCCTTACCTCTGGAACCACGCCCTTTTCCGCTACGATCGAAACGCTCATGACCTCCACGGTTTGGAGAGCTCTTGTATCCGCTCTTACGGTCCCTACGTTCCTCACGACCGTTCTCCTCGTTTCTGGCTTTACGGAAACTCCTGTTGTCACGATCCCGTTTCTCAAGGTCGTGGTGATGGAAAGTAAAGGTGCGAATGTCGGCTTCCTCGTTCTCTTCCTGCTCTTCCAAACGTTTCTTGAACTCCCGTTCTTTCTTGAAACGGTGCTTCTCTGCCATCTGGCGCTTCTCTTCCTCCGTCTTGACGACACCACCTTCCGAGCGGAAATCCTTGAGCTTACCGTCAAACATCTGGTATTTACGGTATTCACACTCTAACGATCCGTTATAGAGCGGAATCTTGATGCTGGGCTTCAGACCGATCTGGTCGAAGCATTCCTCGCGATAGCTCAGCACCCAGGCATCGTTACCTTTGAACTGGTGCTTCAGTCGCTCGCCAATCATCTTATAGGTTCCTAAAAGGTCAGGTGTGGAGATACGCTCGCCATAAGGCGGATTGGTTACGATGATACTCTTGTTGGCAGGCTGAGTAAAGTCTTTAAAGTCCTGCTGCTTAACCGTGATATCATTCGATAAACCCGCAGCCTTGATATTCAGGATCGCTGTATTCACAGCTTTCATGTCGACATCGTAGCCATAGATATGATGGCTGAACTCCCTTTCGCTGCTGTCGTCATTATAAATCTTATCAAAGAGATCGGCATCGAAGTCGGGCCATTTCTCAAAGGCAAATTCTTTTCGGAACAGTCCTGGTGCCATATTCTTGGCAATGAGGGCGGCCTCAATCAACAGCGTACCACTTCCACACATAGGATCGATAAAATCTGTATCTCCCTGCCAGCCGGTCATGAGTATCATGCCTGCTGCAAGCACCTCATTCAAAGGTGCATCCACACTTTCCTGACGATAACCACGACGATGGAGTGACTCTCCGCTGGAATCAAGACTCAGTGTGCAATGGTCTTCGGCAATATGGATATTCAAACGGATATCCGGATTGGCCACAGAGATATTCGGACGTTTACCTGTTGCCTCCTTGAACTGGTCGACAATGGCGTCCTTGACTTTATAGGATACGAATTTGGAATGACGGAATTCTTCGGAGAATACCACGGCATCCACAGCAAAGGTCTTGTCGATGCCCAGGAACTCTGTCCAGTCTATCTTCTTGATTTCTTCATAAACATCATCTGCACTCTTTGCCTTGAAATGGCAGATGGGCTTCAGAATCCTGATGGCTGTGCGCAACTGGAAGTTGGCACGGTACATCATTTCTTTATCACCTGTAAACGAAACCATTCGTCTACCGATCTTTACATCGTTAGCCCCCAGTTGGGTCAGCTCTTTCGCCAGTACAGGTTCCAGTCCCATAAACGTTTTGGCGATCAGTTCTTGCTCTTGCAAGCGGGTATCACCCGAATCAAAAATCTGTTTCATATTTTTCAATTACAGTGTGCAAAGTTAAAGCAAGTTTATCGAAAAAAGCACTTTTTGATTGTTAATCTAACAAAAAACTGCAGAATTTGTTAAAAAACGGCCTTAAAATAGTTGATAATCCAAATAAAATATGTACTTTTGCGAAGAAATGACTGGATTACTACTATATGCTCAGGCAGAAAAAACCTATTATCTGCCGTTGATGTGGGCGGTTGGCATTTTGGTGCTGATCATCCTTTTAGTGTTTGTTGTCTTACAATATCGCTGGCACAAACGATTGAAGAAAGAACTGACGGAACTGGAGAACCTAAGACAAGGGAACGTGGAGTACGAGTTTGTACTGAAGGCCATGAAACTCTGTACCTGGCATATTGATCCCAAACTACGTACCATGACGGTTGAGAATGATTTCAGGGAAGGACTGAATAATTCGGTTGGTCCAAGTTCGTCTATTGACTTATTGACGGATATGTTGGAGCATACGGATGCCCAGCGCGTACAAGGTGCGCTTGACGATATCTGTTCTGGTCGTACCAACTTCTATCATCAACAGTATTATGTGAAAGCGGGCAGCTACTGGGAGGAGAGTTTCGCTATGGTTTCCGAGCGTGACGAGAATAACAAACCTACGATGATCGTCGGAACCTCCATGCGTATCGATGATCAGAAGAATATGGAGACGGCTCTTATCAATGCCCGTAATAAGGCAGAGGAGAGCGATCGTCTGAAGACGGCCTTCTTGGCTAATATGGGTCATGAGATCCGTACACCGCTTAATGCCATTGTTGGTTTTGCCGACTTGTTGCCTGTTGTGGAGAGCGAAGAGGATCGTAACCAGTTGATTGTCGAGATTCAGAATAACAACCAGAAGCTGCTCCGTATCATCGACGGACTTGTGAGTATGTCGAAGATTGAGGCAGAAGCCAAGAGTCTTGTCAGGTCGCAGGTAGACTTAGTTCCGATCCTGCAGGATATTGCGAATACGTATACTGCTATTGTGGATGGCACATCTGTTGTCGTGGCTACCCAGTTCCCTTATAAAGAACTTCTTATCAATACGGATGTTGAGAAGCTCAAGGAGATTGTTGACAACCTGATGCAGAATGCCGTGAAGTTTACAGATAAGGGTCGTGTGACTTTGGGCTATGATATTACCGATGGTGAGCATATCTCTATTTGGGTAAAGGATACAGGAAAGGGTATTGCCGAAAGTGATCAGGAACGTATCTTCGAACGTTTTGTCAAACTCGACGAATATGTACCAGGAACAGGTCTTGGCCTCTCCGTCGCCAAATCACATGCAGAAAGTCTTGGCGGAACTATCAATCTTGAATCGAGATTGGGCGTAGGCTCTACGTTCCGAGTGGAACTGCCGTTGAATTGATTTCAGGGAATTATATAATGAGTGCAACTTTTTGTCATCTGAGAACGTCAAACAGGAAAAGGAAACAAAAAGAAAGGAATTGTATGATGAACATGAAGAAAATGATGACACCTGGCATGTTTGCTTTGGTAATGACGGTGATGATGACCTCTTGTGTTAACAAGCTGGAAACGCTATCTCTTTCCTCTGATTTAGGGGCGATGGTGAATGTTACACGGAATCTTACTGGTTTTGAGGAAGTTGAGATCAATGGCTCTCCTACGGTTTATTTTACACAGGCTGATTCTTTCTCCGTAGTCGTGAAAGGTCCGGAGAATATCATTGAGGATATTATTACGGAAAAAGAAGGTAATACCTTAGTGATACGGAATCGCGGAAAGGTGGGTATCTTTAATATCTCTTTCCATGACGATGAGCACCTTGGTGTTTATGTAACAGCTCCCGATATTGTGGGGGTCCGTCTGAATGGCTCGGGTGACTTCTTGAGCGATGAGCGTATTGATACAGACAAAATGCGGATCGTACTGCGTGGCTCGGGTGATATCGATGTCAAGAACCTGATTTGTGACCAGTGCGATATAGAACTGATTGGTTCGGGTGATATTGACTTGGATCGTCTGGAGGCTCAGAAGGTTTCAGCCTCATTGATTGGCTCGGGTGATGTTAAACTCGGTCTTTGGAACGTGATGGATACAAACTTGGCATTGAAGGGCTCTGGTGATATTAGTGCCGACTTCAAGCAGGGATGTCGTACTGCCATTTGTGACTTAAACGGATCCGGGGATATCAGTCTGAGTGGTAAACTTAATCGTTTCTCAAAGCAGAAACGTGGCTCTGGTGATGTGAATATAGGAAAATTAAGTGTTGAACAAATAAAATAGATGAGATATGCCATCATTGCTGCCGGCGAAGGTTCACGGCTTGTCCAAGAAGGAGTCAAGACTCCCAAGCCTTTAGTCGAAGTCGGTGGCGAGAAGTTGATAGACCGCCTGATACGTATCTTTCTGGCCAATGGAGCCTCTCAGATCGTTGTCATCTGTAATGAACAGATGAAGGAGGTGAGTGCTCATCTGACTTCTATACGGCAGACCGAACAAATACCTTTGCAGCTCGTCGTCAAGTCGACACCAAGTTCGATGCATAGTATGTGGGAACTGGGTCGTTGGCTTGACGACGAACCGTTTGTGCTTACGACAGTAGATACCGTTTTCCGAGAGCAGGAGTTCTCTGAGTATGTCGGAACGTTTCAGAAACAATTGAAGGAGGGTGTACTTGAAGGACTGATGGGCGTGACAGACTATATAGACGATGAAAAACCGCTGTATGTTGCCACGAATGATCAGTTGGATATTACAGCCTTTCTTGATGATTGTTGTGAAGGTGTGAAGTATGTCAGTGGTGGTATCTATGGGCTTCTGCCCCGTTCTCTAAAAACCCTGCAACGTTGTGTGGAGCGAGGTGAGAGTCGTATGCGGAATTTCCAGAGAGCATTGGTGAATGATGGTTTCCTGCTGAAAGCGTGGCCGTTTTCAAAGGTGCTCGATATCGACCATGTGAGTGACTTCCAAAAAGCCGAGGCGTTTTTGGAAATGAAGAATTAAGAGTTAGAAATTAAACGAGATGAAGGTGTTGATGATACAGCGGGCAGAGAGGTTTTCTCCCAATTCGGTGGAAAAGGATCTTGCTATACTCAAGGCGGTAGCTGAAAAGCTTCGTCGTGAGGGCCATGCTGTTGATATCGTCAGCGAAAGTACCTTAGACCCCCAAAAGTCTGCGTGCGACTTCATCTTTACGATGGGGCGTGAGCCAGGAACATTGGCATGGTTGAAAACGCAGAAAGACGTTCGGATCATCAATGCCCCAGAGGGTGTTGAGAATTGTACGCGTAGTCGACTGACTGCTATTATGAAACGTATTGGTACACCTCTCCCTCCAGAGGAAGGCTCCAACGGCTATTGGCTGAAGCGGGGCGATGCAGCTGCACAGTCTGGGGACGATGTGCAATTTGTGGCTGATAAAGCAGAACTGGAACAGAAAATACAACTGTTTGAGAGTCGTGGCATCAAGGACTATACGATCAGTGCCCATGTGGAGGGTGACCTTGTAAAATATTATGGGGTGTATGGAATGGATTTCTTCCGTTTTTACTATCCCACAGACAATGGGGAATCGAAGTTCGGTGATGAGCAGCATAACGGTGAGGCCCGTCATTTTCCCTTCGATGTCTCATCTCTGCAAGTATGCTGTGAGCAATTGGCTGAGGCGGTAGGGATATGTGTCTATGGTGGAGATGGTATCGTTCGGGAAGACGGATCCTTTTGTATCATTGATTTCAACGACTGGCCCAGTTTCTCCCGCTGTCGCGCGGAAGCTTCCGAGGCGATAGCGTCTTTATTATATAGTGGATATGGCAACATTTAAAGAACTGCTAAAAGCATCATACAAATCCGAGGATACCGAGGAATGGCTCGACGTTCATTTCACGCGTCCTATCGGATTGGCATTTGCCTTATTGTGGAATAAGTTGGGCATCCATCCCAACGTCATCACTGTTGTCTCTATCTTCTTAGGGGCAGGGGCTGGCTGGATGTTCCACTATACTGATATCTGGTGTAATGTATGTGGTGTTCTGTTATTGATGTTTGCCAATTTCTGTGATTCGACAGACGGTCAGATGGCTCGTCTGACGGGAAAGAAGACGCTCTTGGGACGTATCCTTGACGGATTCTCTGGTGATGTGTGGTTCTTCTGTATCTATGTCGGTATCATTGTGCGCCTCTGGAATCAGAAAATGCCGTTGCTGAATATAGAGTGGGGAATCTGGATCTTCATCCTCTGTGCGATAGCAGGTCTGCTATGTCATTCCAAACAAAGTTCCCTGGCAGATTATTATCGTCAGGTACACCTGTTCTTCCTGTTGGGAAAGGAGGGTAGTGAGCTCGATAACTATCGCAAACAGCGTGAGATATACGAGAGTCTGCCGAAAGATAAGTGGTTAGAACGTCTGTTCTACTACAACTATGCCAACTACTGCTGGAGTCAGGAGCGACGCACCCCTTATTTCCAGCGTTTTTTTGAGATGTGGATGGATCAGCCAACGAAATTGCATCGTCAGATGCTACTGATCAACAGTCGTCCGCTGATGAAGTATACCAACCTGTTGACGTTCAATTTGCGTGCCATTATCATCTATGTCACGTGTCTGTTGGATTGTCCGTGGGTTTATCCTCTGCTTGAGATAACGCTCTTCCAGGCTATGTATGTCTATATGCATAATACGCATGAGCAGCTTTGTTATTATTTAATGATGACGCCTCGCCAGTTGGATGAAGACTAAAGGTTATATATTCGATTACGGTGGAACCCTTGATACGGGTGGACGACACTGGGGGAAGGTGATCTGGCACGCTTACGAGCAACAGCAGATCCCCGTCAGTGAAGGGGCTTTCCGTGAGGCTTATGTCTATGCGGAACGTACATTAGGTAAAAACCCCATCATCCAATCCGATGATACCTTTAGACGTACATTGGAGGAAAAGATCCGTCTGCAGTTGGCTTATCTGAAACAAACATACCGTTCCTCTCTCACGGATAGTCTTTATGAGGCAACAGTTGCCGAAACGGCGAAAAGTCGTGAGGTATTACAGAGACTGGGAGCGCAATATCCCATGGTGCTGGTGAGTAATTTCTATGGTAACATGACTACCGTATTGAAGGAATTCGGATTCGATGGCCTGTTCCAAGCTATTATAGAATCAGCGGTAGTTGGTGTGCGGAAGCCTGACCCAAAGCTGTTTTCCCTTGGTGTGGAAGCGCTTGGCATGAAACCTGAAGAGGTAGCAGTTGTCGGCGATAGTATGGATAAGGATATCATCCCAGCCCAAAAGGCAGGATGCCAGACGATATGGTTTAAGGGCGAGGGGTGGACTGATGATGCAGTCGATGAGTCAATAGCCGATCAAATTATCACTGAATTGTCGGAATTGATAAGTAACTAGAACCCAAATATTTATGATTGGCGGTTAGAGGTTTGATTATATGATTGAGATGAAGATAAAATATAGAAATAACAATGAATTAAATTGGCTGAGAGTGATGGCGTTTCTTTTCACCTTTCACTTCTCACTTCTCGCTTCTTTCGCCCAGCACATGCTGACGGGACAGATCATCGATGCACAATCCGGTGAGTCTATCCCCTTCGCCAGTGCCCAGTATAAGGGACATAACATGGGTGTGGCTGCCGATATCGACGGACATTACAGCATAGCCCGTCAGACGGGGTGGGAGCTGACGTTCAGTGCCGTCGGATATGTATCACAGACGGTCTTGGTCAACTCCAGCGTCAAAGGCACTTATAACGTCCGTCTGCGACAGGATAACACCATGCTGAAAGAGGTGACTGTTCGCTCAAAACGCCAGCGATACAGTCGTAAGAACAATCCTGCCGTGGAGATGATGAAGAAGGTCATTGCTGCCAAGAAACAGACTGATCTGAGCAACTACGATTACTATCAGTACAATAAATACCAGAAGATAACCCTGGCCCTCAACGATTTCAAGCCCGAGGTACTCGACTCGCCTAAGTATAAGAAACGTCAGTGGCTTGTTAATCAGATAGAGCCTTGTCCTTATAACAATAAGCTCATCCTTCCAGTCAGTGTCGATGAGACCGTTTCGCAGAAACTCTACCGTAAGGATCCTCACGACGAAAAGACCATTGTTCATGGTATGAATACCCGAGGTATCAACGACCTCATCCAGACGGGTGATATTCTGAACACGATTGTCCACGATGTGTTTACGGACGTGAATATATACGACGATCAGATTCGTCTGCTACGCTATCCCTTCACGTCGCCCATCGGTGTGGATGCCATAGGGTTCTATCGTTTTTATATCCAGGACACGCTGATGGTTGATCGCGACCTCTGCTTCCATCTCCATTTCATGCCCAACAACCAACAGGACTTCGGCTTCCGTGGCGATCTCTATATCCTCGCTGACAGCAGTTGGCAGGTGAAGCGTTGTGAGATGACTATTCCCAAGAAGAGCGATGTGAACTTTGTGGAGAATGTGCAGATTATACAGGAGTTCCGTCAGTTGCCATCAGGCGAGTGGGTACTCTTTGTCGATGATATGTTCACAGAGTTAAAGGTTGTCAGTTTCTTCCAGAAATTCTGTGTCATCCGTAATACCCGTCTGACAGACTATGCTTTCGACGAACTGCCTCCTCAGTTGTTTAAAGGCAAAAAGAAAGAAGTGAAGGATGTCAATGCGATGATGCGTAGCGATGAGTTCTGGAAACAATACCGTCAGGTGGAGCTTACCAAGGGCGAGAGTTCGATGGGTGGTTTCGTCAAGAGTCTGGAGCGCATCAAAGGCTTCAAGTATATCATCTTCGGTGTGAAGGCGCTTATTGAGAACTTTGTCGAGACAGGTTCCAAGGAGCATCCCTCGAAGGTGGATATCGGCCCTGTCAATACCATCCTCACCTCCAACTTCGTCGATGGTATCCGTACTCGTTTCTCTTTACAGACCACAGCCAACCTCGACTCTAACCTGTTCTTCCGTGGTTATATAGCCCGTGGCTGGGGATCGAAGAAGAACTATTATAAGGGTGATATTATCTGGTCGTTCAACAAGAAAGAGTATCTGCCCCGAGAGTTCCCCACCCGTACGCTGACCTTCTCATCTACCTACGATGTGATGTCGCCCTCCGATAAGTTCATGCGTACGGATAAGGATAATGTCTTCACCGCCTTCAAATGGAGTCCTGTCAATAAGATGATGTTCTATAATCGTCAGTCTTTGACCTTTGAGCGCGAGGAAGATTGGGGCTTCCGCACCATTGTCTCTCTGAAGACCGAGGAGAACGATGCCTGTGGCGAATTGTTCTTTATTCCTTTGTCGGAGTCGGGCGATCAGACGCGCTGGACCAACTGGAGTCATCCTATCCCCGCAAGCGCCATCCAGTCGGGTTCCTCTGCTCCTGTTAGTGATATCGGTGTCCCCAGTCGGAAGATCCGTACTACCGAGTTGACAGCCGAACTCCGCTTTGCCCCTGGCGAGACCTTCATCAATACCAAACAGCGCCGTCTGCCTGTCAATCTTGAAGCCCCCGTCTTTACGGTCAGTCATACGATTGGTATGAAAGGTGTCTTAGGTGGTCAGTATAGCTACAACTATACCGAAGTAGGTCTTTACAAACGTTTCTGGCTCAAATCGTGGGGTAAGATGGATTGGCGTATCCGTGGTGGAATCCAGTGGGAGAAAGTGCCCTTCCCCCTGCTGATCATGCCTGAGACGAACCTCTCCTATATCGTGCAGGACTATACCTTCGAGGCCATTAACAATATGGAGTTCCCCACCGACCGTTTTGCCTCTGTACAGATGAACTGGAACATCAACGGAAAGATTCTCAACCGTATCCCGCTTATCCGTATGCTGCAATGGCGTGAGTGGGTGGCCTTCCGTATGCTCTGGGGTGATCTGTCCGATAAGAACAATCCTTATCTGGAGCAGAATGCGGGATCACCGACTCTGATGTATTTTCCGGAAGGTGCCTATCTGCTCGATCCGAAACGACCCTATATGGAATTCTCGTTAGGTGTTCATAATATCTTCAAGGTTCTCCATGTGGAGTACGTGCGTCGTCTGAACTACTACGATCTGCCGACGGCGCAGAAGCATGGTGTCCGTTTTATGCTTCATCTGACGTTCTGAAAAACAAAAAGCAAGAGTGTCCTCACGACAGTCTTGCTTTCCCTTTTTCTAACTAACTTATTATCAACTATTCATTACTCATTCTGAATTTGCTGGTGCAAAGGTACGGCGAAAAGTAATGAAAAACAATACTTTAAGGTGAAAAAATAAACGTAAACGTTTGCGACTTTGAAAATTTTTTGTACCTTTGCAGCGTCTACTAATTTAAAGATCAGCTATGGCAAATGGTAAACGTCGCATATCGCTGAAAGATCTGGCCCAAGAATTGGGCGTCAGCATTGCCACTGTCAGCAGGGCTTTGAGAAGCTCACCAGAGATAGGGCAGGAGATGCAGGAGAAGGTAAAGGCACTCGCCAAGCGGCTGAATTATCGGCCTAATCCCTTTGCACAGAGTCTTCGTAAGGAGGCGCCGAGAGTGATTGGTGTGGTGGTGCCCAATCTGGTAACCCATTATTATGCGGCGGTGCTCGACGGCATCGAGGATGAGGCGCGTAAGGAGGGCTATTCCGTCATCAGCGCCAACACCCACGAGGACAGTGAGGCAGAGGTCAGGGCTATCGACAACTTCATCGGTCTGCATGTCGAAGGCATCATTGCCTGTCTGTCGCAGAATACGACGGACTATAGTCATTTCGAGGAGATTTCGAAGATGGGCATCCCCTTAGTGTTCTTCGGACGCACCTGCTTGCCTGAGAAGTTCTCGTGTGTGACGGCCAATGGCGATGAGGCTGCCCAGCAGGCTACACAGCACCTGATAGATACAGGTAGTCGTCGTATTGCCTTCGTTGGAGGACCTAATCATTTGGATATGGTGCGTCGTAGGAAGCATGGTTATCTGGAGGCGCTTCGTGAGAACAGGATTCCCATCGAGCGCGAGTTAGTGGCCTGTGAGAAGATCGACTACGACTGGGCTTTGGAGGCTACGACGAAGCTGTTGCAGATGGAGAACCGTCCTGATGCCATCTTAGCCTTTAACGACATCATTACCTTTGCGGCCTTCACGGCCATCAAGGAGCAGGGGTTGCGCATCCCCGAGGATGTGGCACTGATGGGATTTACCGACGATGTCCATGCCCGTTATGTCACCCCTCGTATGTCGGCTATCGAAGACCAGAGCCAGGAGATGGGTAAGGTGGCCTGCCAGCTGTTACTGAAGAATATCAATGGCGACTCGAAGATCTATCGGAAGATTGTGCCCCAGCAACTGGTGATCAGGGACACATCGGCCAAGAACGGGAAACCGCAAGAATAAATAAGAAACTAAAAACGTGACGATATGAAGAAACTATTGACAGTCATGATGCTCGGACTGAGTCTGACCGTAGGTGCTCAGTCAACGCTCATACCTGATATGAAGTTCCGCAGGCTCGACACCCGCGACGGCTTGTCGAACTCTACGATCAACTACCTGTTTCAGGACTCGAAGGGCTATGTATGGATTGGAACATCGTACGGACTGAACCGCTACGACGGCTATCGTTTCCGTACGTTCTACAACGATCCTAACGATACCACCACGCTCCGTAATAACTATGTCGATTTGATTTGGGAGGATGCCGATGGTAATATCTGGCTGAAGCAGGGTATGAACTACAGCATCTTTAATCCTGTAACGGAGAAGGTGGTGCGCCATCCCTCTACCGTCCTGTCGAAGTTCGGCATCAAGGGCGGTATCGACCGTTTCCATATCGACCAGAAGAAGCGTCTGTGGGTGAAGACCTACGACGAGGGTCTCTATTGTTATGATCCTCAGACCAAGCAGGTCCAGCTCACGAAGTACGGCTATGGTGCCGACGAGATTCCCAAGGAGTTCTATGTCTCGTCGTTGGCCGATTACGATGATCATCTGCTGATTGCCTCCAGCGATGGCGATATTATGGCTATCAGCAGCAAGACTGGTAAGGTGGTCTGGAAGGATACCTATATGCGGAATAATGGTGGTCATACGAGTGATGCCTATACCATTCATGTAGACAACGAGGGTAATTACTGGATTGTCTCCAGCATCACTTTCGTCTATGAACAGAAAACCAAGAAGTGGTATACAGGCGTCAATGCCTTCCTCCAGTCTCGTGGTATTCAGGCGCTGCCTGATCCTATGCAGATCTGGGATGTGGCGATGGATCAGCGCGGATGGCTTTGGATTGGTACTGACCATGAAGGTGTCTTTGTCATCGACATGAAGACCAAGGAGGTACGCCAGTTCGTTAACAACAAACTCGACGAGACCTCGCTGAGTGAGAATACGATGAGACACTTCCTCGTTGATCATACTGGAAGCATGTGGATCTCTGCCTATCGTAACGGTCTGAACCAGTATGTGGAAAAAGCAGCCGCTTTCAAGACCCTCGAACTGGGTGATATCAACACCACCACCGAGGATAAATTCGGCAACTACTGGTTTGGTACCGATAATCGTGGTATCATTAAATATATGCCTAAGACGGGTGAAACCGAGATCTACGACAAGGCCCGTAGCGGCTTTGCCTCTGATATTATGGTGTCCAGCTATGGTGCTAAGGACGGCTCTGTCTGGTTCGGTACTTATAACGGTGGTCTGATTCGTATCGATAATGGTCGTGTTACCAATTATCTGGCCTCGAATGCTGAGGACGGCCTCCAGAATAACAACATCTGGTCAGTCACTGAAGACCGCTGGGGCAATATCTGGATCGGTACCTTAGGTAGTGGTGTGCAGAAGCTCGACCTCAAGACGGGTAAGTTCTCGATATGGAATTCCTTCAACAGTAAGTTGCCTGAGAACTTCATGACCTCAGCTTCATGGATCAAGAAAGGCTGGCTGCTGGTGGGTCACTCTGTGTTCTACTCGTACATCAACCCCGTTAACGGTAAGATTGTCAACGACACCATCCCCTTTATTCCAGGACAGCCTGCGGCTATGGCTACCTCTACCTGTGTGATGGAAGACAGTCGTAGTCTTATCTGGCAGGGCTCCACCTCTGGCTGTTGTATCATCGACAAGACCACGGGTCAGCAGATACTGCTCGATATGAACAGTGGTCTGATGGGCTCTGCTGTGGTGGGTATTGCCGAGGACAAGCTCCACACCATGTGGGTAGTCACTGAGCACGGCATCTCCAATGTTATCCCCAAGAAGGAAGAAACGGGCGAGTGGTCGTTCAATGTGCGTAGTTTCAGTAGTAAGGACGGTCTTCAGCAAGGCCCTTACAACCAGCGTTCTATCTCCTGTACGCACGACGGTATGATCCTGGTGGGCGGACTTGGTGGTGTCGATGTCATCAACCCCAAGCTCCTCACGAATGTCAGTAATACGGAGAAGCCCATCTTCAGCGGCTTGAAGCTCTTTGGTCAGCAGATTGGCGTTGGTCAGGAGTTCGATGGTCGAGTGATCCTCGACGAGGCGATTGATGCTTGTCGTGAGCTCACCTTGCGCTACTACGAGAATCAGTTTACCATCCAGTTGGCTACCGACAAGGGTGAGGCTCATAACCCCTCGCGCTTCATCTATATGCTCGAAGGCTTCAGCGACCGCTGGATTGCCACCGAGGAGAATAACCCCAACATTACCTATATGTCGCTCCATCATGGTAGTTATAAGCTTCATGTGCGTATGCTCAACGACGATGGAACGATGGGTGAGGAGGAGGCTGTGCTCGATCTGACGATCACCCCGCCATTGCTCCGTAACCGTTGGATGATGGTGCTGTTCCTTATTTTGGTAGGTCTTGGCATCTGGCTCTGGGTACGTTGGTTCTTGAAGCGTCATGCCGATAGGGCAGAGCGTGAGCGCTTGCGTATGGAGGTGATGAAGAAGCAGTGGATGAACGAGATGAAGACCCAGATGATGCAGAATCAGGAGAAACCCTTTGAGGAGCCTGTGGCATCCCAATGGGATACGAGTGCGCTCAACAAGACCTCTGGCGACCTGCAGGAGTTCATGAAGGAACAGTGTGCCAAGTTCAAGGCACCCGATGGTAAGAAGGTGAAGTTCACGTTCTTCCCGCTGGCTCCCGACCTTGTGATGGACTTCGACCACGATATGCTGGGTCAGGCTGTACAGATCCTGCTTAACAACTCCCTGATGTTCTCGCCCAGCGACTGTCGCATCAAGGTGTTTGTCGACAAGACCCCGCAGCATGGTACCATCCGTATCTCCGATAATGGTATCGGACTCCCCGAGGAGGCTAAGGAGCACATGTTCGATCCTGTTGTCAGCGACGATGATCCAGGTGTATGCCTGTTTATCGTGAAGGATATCGTGACGGCCCATGGTGGTACTGTGACAGGCGACAACAATGCCGGTGGCGGTGCTGTGTTCACCATCACATTGCCCTTGGAGAATCCTGACGACGACGTGGAAGAGGCCGTGATCATCGAAGACGATGAGGAGTGACGCTTCGCGAATGAGTGCGCTTCGCTAATGAATAATGAACAATGAATAATGAATAAATAACTATAACTAAACGTAATGAGAAAATTTGGACTAATGGTGTCTGCCCTGCTCGTATCGGGAATGACCATGGCAGCCGAGGTGCAGACCGCCGGAAACAATGTGACTATCCGTCCTGACGGTGGTCAGGCAAAGGTGATTTGCCTTGAAGTAATTAACGACAACATCATCCGTGTGCGCGCCACCTCGAAGGAGGCACTGCCCGAGAAACCTGCCTCGCTGATGATTGTGCCCCAGACGGCTCCCGCCAAAGGCAGCTACACCGTCAGCGACGAAGGCGAGACGGTGGTGGTGAAGGCCAAGAACGTGAAGGCCGTGGTGCAGAAGGCCACGGGCGAGGTGACGTTCTTCGATGCTGAGGGCAAGGAGCTCCTGAAGGAAGCCAAGGATGGTAAGAAGTTCTGGGACTTCACCGTGCCTGAGCGCGAACTTGGTATGAAGACGGGTTATACCGTGCCTGAGGAGCAGAAACACGGTCTGTCGTGGCAGATGAAGTTCGACTCGCCAGAGGATGAGGCTTTCTACGGCTTAGGTCAGCACCAGAGCGAGGAGTTCAACATGAAGGGTAAGAACGAGGATCTGTTCCAGTATAACACCAAGGTATCCATCCCCTTCGTGCTGTCGAATAAGAACTACGGTCTGTTGTGGGATAGCTATTCGTATTGCCGTTTTGGTAATCCTAATGACTATTTGCAGTTGAACCGCGCCTTCAAGCTCTATGATAAGAGTGGTAAGGAAGGCCACCTCACAGGTACCTATGTTGATGCTCACGGCAAGAAATTAGTGCGCGATGAGGATTCGATCTATTATGAATATGGTACACCCGAGAAATCAGCCATCGCGCTGAAGACCGATAATGGCGGTATCAAGAACTTCCCCAAGGAGATCAATCTCTTTGGTGCGAATGTCACCTACGAAGGTTTTATCGAGCCAGAGTGCTGTGGTAAGTGCAAAGGAAAGTCACAGTTGTACCAGTTCATACTTTACTACTCTGGCTATGTCAAGGTCTATATCGATGGCCAGGAGGTGGTGCCTGAGCGTTGGCGTACGGCTTGGAACCCCAATACCTATAAGTTCTCTACCGAGTTGCAGAAGGGTAAGAAGGTGCAGTTGCGCATCGAGTGGCGTCCCGATGGTGGTGAGGCCTATTGCGGACTGCGTGTCTCTGAGCCCCGCAACAAGCAGGAGCGCGAGCAGCTGAGCGTCTGGAGCGAGATGGCCAAGGACATGGACTACTACTTCATCGCTGGCGAGAACCTCGACCAGGTGGTTTCTGGCTATCGCACGCTGACTGGTAAGGCGTCGCTCTATCCCAAGTGGGTGTTAGGCTTCTGGCAGAGTCGTGAGCGCTATAAGACGCAGGATGAGATCGAGGGTACACTCGCTGAGTTCCGCAAGCGTCATATTCCTATCGACAATATCGTACAAGATTGGAACTACTGGCCCGAGGATCAGTGGGGCTCGCACCAGTTCGAGGTTTCGCGCTATCCCAATCCCCAGCAGATGTTGGACAATGTACACCAGATGCATGGACGCTTTATGATCAGCGTTTGGCCTAAGTTCTATTGCAATACCGACAACTACAAGGAGCTCGATGCCAAGGGTTGGATGTATATCCAGAGCCCTACGGATGACATCCACGACTGGGTAGGCCCTGGCTACACCAATGGCTTCTACGATGCCTATGATCCAGGTGCCCGCAAGCTCTTCTGGAAACAAATGGACGACAACCTCTACACGGCTCTTGGTAAGGGCGTCGATGCATGGTGGATGGATGCCTCAGAGCCTAATGTACGCGACTGTACCCCGATGTGGTATCGTAAGGCGCTTTCTGGCCCAACAGCCCTCGGCACCTCTACCGAATATTTCAACGCCTACAGCACCGTGAATGCCGATGCCATCTACAATGGTCAGCGTTCGGTCTGGAAGGGTCAGATGAATGAGCCCCGTGTGTTCCTGTTGACCCGTAGCGGCTTTGCTGGTGAGCAGCGTTTCTCTACAGCTACCTGGAGTGGTGATATCGGCACCCGTTGGGAGGATATGCGCGCCCAGATGACCGCTGGCTTGAACTACTCCATCTCTGGTGTGCCTTTCTGGGGTATGGATCAGGGCGGCTTCTGCGTGGAAAGCCGTTACGTAGCTGCCCAGAGCCTTTTCGACAAGAGTGGGGTAGAGAACGAAGACCTGAAGGAGTGGCGTGAGTTGCAGACCCGTTGGAACCAGTTCGGCACCTTTATTCCGCTCTTCCGCTCGCATGGTCAGTGGCCGCTGCGTGAGATTTGGAACATCGCCCCCGATGAGCATCCCGCTTACAAGTCGTTCGTTTACTACGACAAGCTGCGCTATCGCCTCATGCCATACCTCTACTCAATGGCTGGTTGGGCACACTTCAAGGATTACACCCTGATGCGCCCGTTGGTGATGGACTTCAATGGCGATAAGGAGGTAGAGAATATCGGCAACCAGTGGATGTTCGGTCCTGCCCTGATGGCATGTCCTGTAGGCTACTACAAGGCCCGTAATCGCTCGGTTTACTTCCCCGCCCAGACAGGTTGGTACAACCTCTATACGGGTGAATATACCGAAGGTGGCCAGCGCCTCGTCGTCGATGCACCTTATGAGCAGATCCCCGTCTTCGTGCGCGAGGGCGCTATCATCCCCTTCGGTCCTGAGATGGAGTGGAGCGATGAGAAGCCTGCCGAGCTGATACATCTTTATATATACGCGGGCGCGAACGGTCAGTTCCAGCTCTACGAGGACGAAGGCACCAACTACAATTACGAGAAGGGTAAGTACGCCACCATCGACATCACCTACGACGATGCCACCCGCACCGTATCGTTTGGCGCCCGTAAGGGTCTGTTCAATGGTATGCTGAAGAACCGCCGCTTCAATGTGGTGCTCATCAGCAAGGATGCCCCCAAGCCCCTCAACCTCGATAATCCCGAGGGCCAGCTGATACAATACAACGGCAAGCCCGTCAGCATTCAACTCAATTGAAAATTGAATATTGAATATTGAAGAAAAAGAGGATGTTCGCCAGAACATCCTCCTTTTTTACTTTTTTACTTTTTTACTTTTTCAATCTTCAATATTCATTCCAGGCCAGGCCATTGGCCTCTGATTGGCTTGCACTGCGTGTACAGACTCGGACAGTTAAACACCTGATGCAACTCACTATCAGGCTGTTTAATGATCTCTACGCTACGCTGGTGCGTATCCCAGCCATCGCCCATGATATAAAGGTATAACACCGTTCCAGAGCCCATAAACTGCAACTCCTGATGCTTGTTCACGCTGGCCTTCATCTCCACCGTGTAGGGGCGCTGTGGCGTATAGCCGTTCTCGGGCTTGGCACCTTTCAGCACGGCAGCAGGCAGGTAACGCTGGTGGTAGCCGTCGTTGGCAGGGGCATACTGGTTCGTGCCGAACTTCTCCTTCAGCTGCGACACCACGCTGTTCACGTTCGAAGGCCAGCAGATCAGTTTGATACAGCGCAAACCCTCATCGCGGTTGCGTCCGTATATCTCCATCGCCATCGGCATCATCGCAGCTGTTCCGTGGGGCGTCTTCCCTAAAAACTTCGTGTAGAGCGCCTCAAACTCCTCGTAGCTCTTCGGCACGTTGGTGAATGTCACCACACCCGTAGCTTGCGCATTATACTGCTGAGCGGTCAGGTTTCCCTTCATCGTATAGGTATGCCCGCCGTACGTCCACGAACTCTGTGCCCGAGCTCCCAGCCCCAGCACACACACAAATGTCAATAATAAAATCTTCTTCATATCAGTCTTAGTCTTTTAGGATGATTTCCGCCTGCAAAGGTACGAATTTTCTTATATATATTATCATGTATAGCCGTTTTTATAAACAAGCCGCCAAGGATTTATCATCCAAGGCGGCCATTTTTTACTTTTCAATTTTCATTTTTCATCATGCCACGCACGATGTTGCGCCTAAAGCCGTCAGTACCGCCGAAGCGATCGACGCAATCAACTGCACAATGAATTTCATAGTCTCTTTCTTACTCATAGTTTAAAATTATTAAGGGTTAAAATCTCTGTACTTCCCTAGAAAAAGTTGAATGGTTTTTAACTTAACCCTGCCATAGGTTGAATGCCTGTTAGGTACCTTAATCCTTATCCCTGGCAGAAGTTCTTGGACAAGCCAAGCGGCAGAGCCGAGCGGAATCATTCTCTCTTAACCCTTGTTTTTGTTGAATAGGCTCCGCGGAAAGCTGTTCAATTCATAAACCGCATAGGGTCCACTTCACAGTGAACCCTATGCGATCATTACTAACTAATTAACCTAAATCTTATAAGCAATATGAAAAAAGAAAAAAACAACTTTGTATGAATCTTAAACCTATGTGATTCTCTCAATCACACTGCAAAGGTATAGCGGAATTTGGCTGATTCCAAATAAATCTCCTAAATCTTCCTTCAGTTGTTGCGACTCCCCTTCTCATTTGCGACATCTATGGGATAAACCCTTAAAATCTGTCGCATAAATAAGAAATAATCTCCAGGAATGCATATTTATTTGTATTCTCTTCGCTTAATCGAAATTTTGCATTATCTTTGCACACAAATATTAATTAAACTCAAATTTTAAAACAATGAAAACAACTCGACTTTGGATGCTCATCGTCATCCTAACTTGTGGACTTCAAGTAGTGACACTCACTTCGTGTGTTGATTCAGACGATAATACTACACCCGTCAATCCGGAAGAACAGACGGCGTTTACAACGAAGGCATTGCCTGTCAACCGCTATGGTGAGTCCAGCGGCACAGTCAACGTGCGTTTTTACGACGATATGCCGTCAGTACCCTATATCTCTGTGTCTGACTTCCAAAGTCTGGTGAAGCCGGGGACTACCATCAACGTGACGAAGACCGGCGACGGCCTGTATCAGTTGCAGAATGCTGGCGGCAATGCCACTGTCAACACCACAGACGACACGATGGCTTTCGACGACTACATGGGCTTCACCAACCTGATGGACTTGCTGCAGCCTGGTATGGACAATGCCTATTATGACGAAGCAGCGTTCGTGCGCTACAACCACCAGACGCTGAGCGGAGGCTCTCCGTCCGTCACCTTCGACTATGGCAAATACGCCATCGACTTGCGGGGCGACGACACGGACGTTTACTTCCCCTTCACGACACTTGCCGACCTCTATGCCGACCTGTTCTATCATAACGCCGCCTGCAACGGCGCGAAGGTGGTGGTGGCCAAGCGCGAAGACGAAGGCTGGGGCATTGATGCCTTAGACCCTGACTTCAAGACGGAAAACATTATGAAGGCTGGCACCCGTGCGGCCGACTTAGCGGCCTACAGCTATCGTGAACTGTGTTTCGTCCTTGACCACTTCTACGGTTTCCCGGGACGAACCCCCTTCGAGCAAATGAACTATCAGGAGGGTCTCGACAAGGTGCTCACATCTACCGCAGACGGTCAGCAAGTCAAACAGTTGCTGCAGTCCACCGATATGAAGGAATATGCTACCGGCCTCGAAATGCTGAATGTGTATTTCAACGATGGTGGTCATACCACTATATGGCATGGTGAGCCGGTGATTATGGCTGAAGGCAGTACCTTTGAAGCCACATATCCCTCACTCGCACAGTTCTATAAGGAGAAATACTATTCTGTCGGTATGGAAGGGGAGGTTCTACTTCAGGCTAACAAATCCATGCGCGCATTGTACTATGGCGACTATGACGGCTCCGATGGCGATGAGGGTGAAGATGATGAGATCCCCGTTGTCACCTACCATAAGAAAGGCAACACCGCCATCTGCCACTTCGACTCGTTCAACCGCATCAACCGCGAAGCCTGGAACAAGTTCTACGCCGGCACAGGACCGCTGCCCACTTTAGAGAATACCGAGAACGACGATCTGGTTGTCTTCCTCGATGCGCTGAAGAAGGCCGACGAAGATCCCGAGGTGAAGAACCTTGTCATCGACCTGACGCTGAACGGTGGCGGTTCGCTCGACGTGGTCGTAGCGATGACATCGCTTATCTATGGTGAGAGCTTATGCCGCTGCTTTAACGTGCTGACGGGACGGCAAACAACATGGTACTACGACGTGGACCGCAACTTTGACGGAAAGTTCGACGCCCTCGACAACGATGTACACTACAACCTGAACTTCTGCATCCTGCCCAGCCGTATATCTTTCTCATGCGGCAACTTGTTCCCTTCACTCTGTCAGGATGCAGGGCTGCTCATCGCTGGTGAAAAGAGTGGCGGCGGCAGTTGCGCAGTATGCGTTTATCGTACAGCAGAAGGGTTAAAGTATAACATATCCTCTGCACGTGCACGCCTCATCAACAAGCAGGGACAGAATATCGACGGTGGTGTCATACCGCAGGTTGCCATCGCCCTCGGGTCCGACATTACCTGGGAGACATTCACCGTCGCAAACTTTACCCCCTTCTACAATCTCGACAATCTGGGAAGTATTATCGGTATGTAGACTCAGCCTTCACGGTCGAAGTCGAAGTAGTCGGCTTCCTCTTTCAGGCAATTGCAGCCCGCCATTTTCTGAAGAGATATCCTATTCATAAAACGTCGACGAGATCTGCTCTCTTTTTCAAACATCGTCCTGGTCCCCTCTACAGTCTCGTCGAAAGCCAGCGTGTTGCGTATGCCCATACTGCCTGCTACAGCTTCCACATCCTGATTGGCGCCAATGTAGGTGAATGTCCACCCAGTCTGTCGCAGCTCCTCAACGAGCGATTTGATTTGAGGGCCCGTCCAATGCTTAGATGCATTCTCGTAACCATCGGTAATGACGGTTACCAGCACTCTGTCTTCATCGGTGATTTTTCTCTTCAACTCAGAGATCATCTCGCCCATGGCATCGTAGAGCGCCGTGCAGCCACAGGCCACATAATCCTCTCTGGTGATATCTTTCACTACATCGATAGGAGTGGCGGAATACTTCACCTTCAGATAATCTCTACCTGAGTTGAAGGATGCGAGTGTCAGGCTTTGCTTCAGTTCCGGGTGATCCTTCTGACCCATGCGGATGGTCTGAATGGTTTCGTTGGTACCACTGAGTGCCTGGTTGTAGATACTTTCCATTGAGCCTGAGGCATCAAGGATAACGAGATTGATAATACGTTTAATTTCCATATCTTTACTTTTTTAAATGTTAGACGGCGCAAAGATACGGCAATTATCAATCGCAAACAAGAAAAAAGGAATTGCAAGGCTTGCAAAAAGGGAGCCATGCTATTCAGCATTGAAGAAGGTCTTCACTCATAATCGTCCTCAAATACTAATAAATCGCGATCTAATGAAATCTTGTAGGGTTCACCTGGCTTGCCTGCAATGATATAATTCTTAGCTAAATGTTCATCAAAACTACTTTCGAAGGCTTTGCGGATTTTGGTGATGACTGTGTTCAGGTAATTGCCATAAGCCTCCAGTCTTTTGACGCTTTCAATCATCCGGGGTGGTATCTCGTCCTTCCCGCTTGCCTGTCTGTAGTAGTTTAATAACTCTGAATGATGCTCTTCCAATCGTTTCAGAATAATACCCTCTGGATGATTCAGGAACAGCATATATACGGCTTTGTAAAGTGGGGTTAAATCGATCTCAATGTTATTGTAATCGGGCAGGAAAATACTAAGGTTATCTGTGATATACAGGCGTGATAGTAGTTCCATCTTCTCAATAGCCTCATGGATGGCGGCAGGTGCTACACCGATAAGGCGGAGTTTCTTGACAATCTCTTCTAACTCCCTTAAAATATCCTCAGGGCTCTCTTCACGCGTTAACTCTATTCTTCTTGTAGGCCTTCTACTTTCGGATATTACTATATTATTTACCTCTTGTTTTTCGGCGCTTCTCCCCAGTTTATGGAATCCGTTTTTTAATTTGTCCCATGTGGAGATAGGGGTGGAGATAGGGGCGTATTCTGCCTGAGGCTTAGGGGACATTTTACAAGCCTTTACGGAAGAACATTCTTCATTAACTATGCATAAATTGATTTGCGGGGACAGATCTTCCTCAATGTCTGATATGATATCTGAAAGTCTGAGGCTAACAGCCTTGTTCTCGTCTCTACCAAGATCAATCGTCATGCCCTGGAATACCCATTCGTCACCATCCTTTTGGGGGTTATATAAGAACGAAGGCTTGATTCTTTCCTTGTTCTCAATATGACTCATGTATCCTAAAAGATAGCTACTGCGCAGCTCTATCTTCTCCATGATCTCTGAGGTGAGATAGGGGGCATAATACAAAACCTTCTCTTTGATTTCTTCGTCGTTGAAGAACATGGGGAGGTAAACGAAGTCGAGATCGGCTCGTTTGAAATTCCGCTTCAATGACTCATAATGGTCCTTGATGATCGCATTTATACGCTCATCAAATAGGTTTTCAACATAGATGACCTGTCTTTCCTCAGGCTCAAACGGAAGATCTTTAAAGGCAATAGCATATCTCATAAGCAATCATTTAAAAAAGGGAGGACCCGCATCACTGCGAGCCCGGACCCGAACCTTTGAAAAAAAACTATTAATATCTATATTTCTATTTATTTGCTGCAAAGATACATCGTTTTTTTTGAACCCTGCAAGTATTTGGGGATAATTTTATGTTGATTAAGTAAAAAAGTGTCAACGTGGTCTGAAAATGAGATAGGGCTACTCTCGCGAGCGGCCCTATCTGCGATTAGTTAGTAATATGATTAGGAATTTTTGTTGATTGGTTAATGGGAGCGGGACTCAGCCTTCGCGGTAGAAGTCGAGAGCCTCGCATATTTCTTCTTTGGTTGCTGTCTGATTAATACGGATGTCACCGATGCCTCCTAACAGGGTGAAGTTGATGATGCCCGAGACATTCTTCTTGTCGTGGGTCATCAGTTCGAGCAGAGTGGGGTAGTCGTCGCAGGTGATGCTGAACTTACCGTAGTGCTCCTGGATGAAGCGCACGGTCTGATGCATCTTATCGGTGGGGAAGCCCATCTTGATAGCGCTGAGGTATAGCTCGCAGATAAGGCCCCAGGCAACGGCATAGCCGTGGAGGACAGGCTTTCTCTGCAAAGCGAAGGACTCGAAGGCGTGGCCTACGGTGTGGCCGAGATTCAACGCCTTGCGGATGCCTTGCTCGGTAGGATCTTCCGTCACGATACGCTCTTTCACTGCGACGCTCCGTCCTACCATCTCACCCAGAAGGGCAAGATCGGGCTGTTCTACGTCGAAATTCAGCAGCTCGGCCCACATCTCGGTATTGGAGATGAGTCCGTGCTTGAGCATTTCGGCATAGCCTGAGAGGATATTCTCACGATCGAGTGTCTTGAGGAACTGGGTATCGAGGATGACGGTAGAGGCGTTGTTGAATACGCCGATCTCGTTTTTCAGTCCGCCGAAGTTGATACCCGTCTTGCCGCCTACGCTGGCATCGACCATGGCGAGCAGGGTAGTGGGGATATTGATGTAGTTGATGCCCCGCTTGAAGGTGGAGGCTGCGAAGCCACCGAGATCGGTGACCATGCCGCCCCCTATATTTATTAATAAGGTGTGACGGGTGGCGCCGCCCTGACCCAACTGCTGCCATACATGCGAGAGCGACTGGAGATCCTTATGCACATCGGTGGCACCGATGATGATGCGCTGGGCATCGCGGAGCTCACTGAAACCCTCGACCAGAGGCAGGCAGCACTGGGCTGTCGTCTCGTCGGCAAGGATGAAAATCCTGTCGTGCTCACAAAGGCTGATGGCCTCTGCAAGGTCGCGTTCAAGCTGTTGGGATATGACGACTTTCTGTTTAGTCATGCGTTATCTCTGATGGCTCTGGTTTACCATTTTTGATTAAAAACTTTGGCAAAGGTACGATAATATTTTTAAAAAAAGGTCTAAAATCGCAAAAAAATGAGTGTAAAGATTAAACTTTTTCCGTTTAGAGCCGTCAAAGAGACAAAAATTAGTTAGATAATGAGAAAAGTGATTTTCCTGATGGTCGCTCTTGCGGCCTCAGTAGCAACATTTGCACAACGTGCAGTTTCGGGTAAGGTTGTAGAGCAGGATACGAAGGAAGCCGTCATTCAGGCGACGGCTGCCCTGCTCTCAGGGGAGAAGGTGGTAGCCAATGCTGTTACCAACGTGAACGGAGGATTTTCGATCAAGGCTCCTCAAGACGGCAACTATACCCTTAAAGTAACTTATGTAGGTTTTAAGACCATTACCAAGAAGGTTTCCGTGAAGGATGGTAAGGACGTACACGTGGGTACTCTCTCGATGGAGCCCGACGCCATTATGCTTCAGGGCGCTACGGTAACGGCCCGTGCCTCGAAGGTAACGGTGAAGGCCGACACCTTTGTATATAATGCCAGCGCTTTCCGTACGCCAGAGGGCTCGGTGGTAGAGGAACTCGTGAGACGACTGCCTGGTGCAGAGGTGAGTGACGACGGAACCATCAAGATTAACGGTAAGGAGGTGAAGAAGATCTTAGTGGATGGTAAGGAGTTTATGACGGGCGACACGAAGACCGCCATTAAGAACCTGCCCACGAACATCATCGACCGCATCAAGACCTACGACCAGCAGAGTGATCTGGCCCGTGTATCGGGTATCGAGGACGGTGAGGAGCAGACGGTGCTCGACTTCGGTATCAAGCAGGGTATGAACAAGGGTATCATGGCGAATGCCGACCTGGCCGCTGGTACCAAAAACCGTTATGCAGGCCGTATCTTCGGTGGTGTGATGAAGGATAACACCAAGGTGTTCCTGATGACCAACGCCAATAACACCAACGATATGGGATTCCCAGGCGGTGGCGGCGGTGGCCGATTCGGTGGCGGACGTCAGGGCTTGAATGCCAATAAGATGGCGGGTGTGAACCTGAACTACGAGGCCAACAAGGTGAAACTCGATGGTAGCGTGCGCTGGAACCACGGCGATGGCGATGCTCTGGCGAAGACCAATTCGCAGACATTCTTCAGTGAGACCACCTCGCAGTGGAGCAATAGTCTGTCGCAGAACTACACACGTAATAACAGCTGGAATGGTCAGATGCGACTGGAGTGGGATCCCGACTCGATGACGAACATCCTGTTCCGTCCCACCTTCCGCTATACCTCTAACGATGGCAACCAGGCCAGCGACGAGGCTACCTTCAGCGAGGATCCCTATAACTATGTGGACTCGCCGCTCGATGAGTTGAAGAAGCTGGTTGACAAGGGTATCGTGGTGAACAACCGCATTCAGAAGAGCATCTCGTATAGCGACTCGAAGAACCTGAACGGTATGTTGCAGATTAACCGCAAGCTGAGCAGGAACGGACGTAACCTGACGATTCAGTTGAACGGCGGATGGAGCGACGGCACGAGCAAGTCGACCAGTGACAGCTATATCGACTACTTCCAACTGCTGAACTATCTGGGTGGCGACTCGACTTATGTGACACGCCGTTATGCTGTGACACCAACGACGAACTGGAACTACAGCGCACGTGTAACCTATAGCGAGCCCATCTTCCCTAAAACGTACTTGCAATTCAGCTATACGTACCAGTATCGCTACCAGAAGAGCGACCGTGCTACTTACGACTTCAGCGACATTCCTTTGGCAACAACTGGTGTATGGGATGGTGGCTACCGTTCGTGGGACGAGTATCTGGCACAGTTTAAAGTGCCCAGCATTGAGCCTTATAAGGATGATGACCTGAGCCGATTCTCAGAGTATAAGAACTATATCCATACGGCCGAGCTGATGCTGCGCGTGGTGCGCAATTCCTATAACCTGAACGTTGGTGTGCAGATGGTGCCGCAGAAGTCGCACTTCACACAGGATTATCAGGGTATCCATACTGATACCACCCGTACGGTGACGAACTTCGCACCGACACTGGACTTCCGTTGGAAGAAGTCGGCAACAGGACAGTTGCGTTTCACCTATCGTGCAAACACCACACAGCCTTCGATGACTGATCTGCTCGACATTGTTGACGATAGCGACCCGCTGAACATCACAAGGGGTAACCCAGGACTGAAACCCTCGTTCAGACAGAACTTCAACCTCTTCTATAACGACTATTTCCAGAAGCACCAGCGCGCTGTGATGACGTTTGTGAATTTCTCGACAACGAGCAACGCCATTGCCAACAAGACCACTCGTAACCCAGAGACGGGAGGACGTATGACACGCCCTGAGAATATCAATGGCAACTGGAACGGAAACATTGGCTTTATGTTCAATACTGCCATTGACTCTGCCGGATTCTTCAATGTGAACACCTTCACCAACCTGAGTTATGCGCATAATGTGGGTTATGTGAGCGTGGATCTGTATTCAGACTCTCAGAAGTCGGTTACGAAGTCGACAGGTATCGGCGAGCGCTTGGCAGCCAGCTATCGTAACGAGTGGCTTGAGATTGAGCTCAACGGTTCGCTGAACTACCAGCACAACCGCAGTGAACTGCAGAAGAACAACAATCTGGATACGTGGCAGTTTACCTATGGTGGTCTTATTGGTGTGACGGCTCCTTGGGGTACGGCACTTACGACGAACCTGACCATGCAGAGTCGTCGTGGTTACAACGATCCCTCGATGAATACCAACGAACTGGTTTGGAATGCGCAGCTCTCACAGAGTTTCCTGAAAGGTAATGCGCTGACCGTATCGCTGCAGCTGTATGATATCCTGCACCAGATGTCGACCATCAGTCAGACACTCTCTGCAGCGATGAACAGCGAAACCAGGTATAATGCTGTTACCAGCTATGGTATGCTGCACGTGATCTATCGTCTGAACATCTTTGGTGGTGGCGCAGGCTTCGGAGGTCCTCGTGGCGGCGGTCCTGGCGGCCCTGGTGGTCGTAATGGTCGTGGCGGTGGCTTCGGCGGTGGCCGTCCTGGTGGCGGTGGCGGCTTCGGTGGTGGTCGTCCTGGCGGTGGCGGCGGCTTCGGTGGCCCACGCAGATTCTAAGGAAAACAATAATCCCTCGCTGGTTGGCGAGGGATTATTATTGGGGGGTTATTCTGCTGAAGCCTCTTCTGTTGCCTCTTCCTCCTCAGGATCCTTGAAATCGGTGATGCCTGCTTCGATGAGGATATTGTACCAGGTGATGAGCTTCTTGATGTGACTGTTCTGCACACGGTCACGATCCCACTCGGGCAGAACCTTCGAGAAGTAGTCCTGCAGCTCCTGACCAGAAGCCTTCTTCTCATTGATACTAGCCTTCTTGCCGTTCTCAAGTGTCTTTATATTCTCCATCACGTCCATGAGGGGCACATCGTCGGTCTCTGTGAACATGGCGATATCGCCCAGTGAGGTGATACGATCGGTGGCGAAGGCAGGCATACGCTTATGGGTAGCGTCGAGTGCCTCGACGATGAGGTTGTTCTTGCCTCTCGAAACAAGCTTGTAAAGACCGGGCTTGCCGGTAATTGCTAAAATGGTTTCTTTCATTTCTCTATTATTTATTATACCTTATTTATTATTTATCCTTTATTCATTTATCATTTTTCATTTCTCCTTTATCATTTCAATGATAGCCTTCAGTTGCTGGTCAATATCCGCCTCTCCATCATTGATGATCTCGAAGTCGGCCCGTTGGCGTACCTCTTCCTGTGGCAGTTGGCGACTCATCCACTCCAGCACCTTCTCGCGAGTGATCTGGTCGCGCTCCATGACGCGACGGATACGCACCTCTTGAGGGGCTGTGACGACGATCACACGATCTACCAACCGGTAGATGCCTGACTCGTACATCAGGGCGCTCTCCATCCATTCCATACCGCTCTCTTCAAAGTCGCGGAACACCGCAGGATGTACAATAGCGTCGATGGCCTGGGCATTCTCCTCAGAGGCCAGCAGGAATCGGGCCATGTCGGCCTTCTCGAGCGAACCTATCAGCGCTTTGAGCTCCTGACGGAGCTGAGAAGAGGTGCGGATCAGTCGCTTGGCGGCACGATCGCAGTCGTAGACCTCGACGCCCATACGGTTCAAGCGTTTGCACACGTAGCTCTTACCGCTTCCGATGCCTCCAGCGATACCTATCTTCATTCCCCAGTTTGTTCTTCAAGGAGATAGTCGACCTGAGTGATCGACAATCGGGCACGTGAGATGCCTTGTGGTACTTCCTTCAGGTAGATCTGGCACTTCTCCGACGGACGATTCTTCAGGTCGTTATAGTCGACAACAACGGTGAAGTCTTCCGGATGCAGGTTACGATAGACGCTGACACCCGCCACGAACGTGACAGATACCTTTGAGGGGAACGTGCGTATCTCCTTACCAGCGGGCAGGTTGATACCTTGGATGGGCACACCGTCGATACGCTCTTCAGTGAGTACATCGGTAAAGAAACTGACCTTGATACGATCAGGTACCATCTTCACACCTTTCATCCTGCTTAGGTGGCAGGTGACGTTCAGTGTATCGCGGAAGTTGGCATAGTTCAGCTGCTCGGTGTACACCGTGTTGATGCTGTCGAGCTTATCCTCAGCGGCATAAATGGTGACACTGTCAGGGGAGTACTCCACACGTGAGATGAAATACATCTCTTCAGGAATCACGCGACCACTCCATCTGACGGGCACCATCTTCTTGGCACCGTAGTTGTAATAGAACTCCAACTTCTCAGGTTTGGTGCTGATGATCTTGGAACCATTGCCTAATTTCTGGTACACCGCTTTCTGCAGCTCCTGAGCCGTAATCACACCAGAACCGTTGCTATGCGAATAGGTCATGAAGTTAACCGTGACGCGCTTCAGGGCATCGCCAAACTGGTAGATGGCCAGCATAATACCTTTATCGCGGATGGTCATCCTGACGGTATCGGTCTCATCGGAGGTAAGAACGGCGTTCTTGGGTACGTTTGTGATGGTGATGGGGATAGCGAACTCCTTCTCGTAGGTCTGGTTCAGCGTGATGAACAGCCAGAAGATACCTGATAACACAAGGAAGAACAAGAATGTCATCACATCCTTGTTCGTCTTGCTGAACAGGTACCTCTTGACGAAGCGCCGCACTACACCCAACTTGGTCATAACGTAACCGGGATATCAGATACGGATTATTTCTGCGGAGCGTTGTTGGTAGAGTTAGCGTCTCTGAATACAGAACCCTTATCGACGGTGATGATGACGTCGCGCGCAATCTTCACATCGACAGTGTTCTTGGTCAGGTCGATACTCTTGACAGTACCATAGATACCACCGCCCGTAATGACCTGAGTACCCTCCGTCAGTTCGTTCTGGAACTTCTGGATTTCCTTCTGACGCTTCTGCTGCGGCTTGATCATAAAGAACCACATGATGGCGAAGATAGCCACCATCATGATGATCATACCCATTCCGCCTCCATTTCCTGTTGCCTGAGCAACTAATACTAATTCCATCATATCTTTTTTACTTTTTTATCTTTTTACTTGTTTTACCTTTTTACCTTCTTACTTTTTAATTTTCGCCATTTTTCTTTTTGCGTGAGCGCATGATGACAGGCTTCTTGAAGGGCACACCATTGATTTTCTCTACCTTTACGGCCTTCTTCTTCTCACCTTTCTTCTCCTTGGCGGGATCGATGTGCTTCATCAGACGACCAGTCTTAACCAGGTTGCGTGCGATGGCGTCGAGCATACCATTGATATAACTGCCGCTCTTGGGGGTAGAGTAGAGCTTAGCCAGGTTGACGTACTCGTTGATGGTAACGCTGATGGGCACATTGGGCAGGGTCATCATCTCTGCGATGGCAATCTGCATGAGGATGATGTCCATATAGGCCAGACGAGAGAAGTCCCAGTTGCGCGAAGCCTCACTCATGTAGTGCTGGTACTCGTCGGCATTCAGGATGGCCGAGCGGAAAAGCTTGCGGGCAAAGTCCTGCTCCTCCTCGCTGTCCCATTCTGCCAACAGCTCCTCTTTGGCGCCGTTCTGCTCCTTGAAACGTTTGATGGTCTTCAGCACGAAGGTGTCGACAATCTCCTTGTCGTCGTTCCAGTATAGGCTCATGTCTTCAAGGATGGTGTCGAGCTCATCATTCTCCTGAATATAGGTACGATAGAGCTTACGCCACAACTCGCGGTCGGCATCGTACGAGTCTTCCTCGCTCTCCATGTACTCCTTGAAGATCTGACTTTGCTCAATCGTCTCAAACAGGTTGCCGAGGAAGGTGTCTGAATCCTCCCACTTGATCTTCTGCGTTTCCATAAAGTCCTGGAGTGCCTTGTTCTCACTGAGCTGGAGTGCAAAGCGATTAAACACAAACTTCTGTGACGGCTGCTCTGTTCCCTCGCGCTTAGCACGTGAGAGGGCTACTTCATAGCGACGTCCTGCCTCCTTGGTGACTGCTACAATCAGTCCCAGCAGATAGTTGTAAAGGTCATAAGCCTTAGACAGACTGAAGAATAATTCCTTTTCAGCCGAGTCGATGTTCTTGTTACCGTTTTGATAGTAAGCATAGGTTAACTGAACAATCTTGATTCTGATAATTTCTCTGTTAATCATCTCACTTGATGTATTTAATTATGAATTTACGAATGCAAAGGTAGGCATTTTTCCTCAATCCTGCAAGAAATATACTAAAAAATACTCTTTTTTTTCATTTTTTCATTATTTCATTTTTCCATTTCAGAAAAAAAGTGTACCTTTGCACCGCTTTTTCCGAAAGCACTACGAATGATCGTGTGATGGTGAATTAAGCAAATGTAGTATTAACAACTTAATTTTAGAGTAACACAATGAAAGAAATGAGTGTAAGTGGCCAGAAGCGTGCCACTACAGGCAAGAAGGCAGCTAAAGAGCTGCGCAAGGAGGGACTCGTTCCCTGCAATCTTTATGGTGAGAAGAAGGGTGAGAATGGTCTGCCCGAGGCAATGGCCTTCGCTATTCCCGCTGCTCAGCTCCGTAAGGTTGTTTATTCTCCTGATGTTTATGTAGTTAATCTGACTATCGACGGTGAGGCTCACAAGGCTGTGATGAAGGAGTTGCAGTTCCATCCCACAACGGATGCACTGCTGCACATCGATTTCTACGAGGTAAGCGAGACAAAGCCCATTACTATCGGTATCCCCGTGAAGCTGACTGGTCATGCTCAGGGTGTTCGCGATGGTGGTCGTCTGAACCAGGCTGTTCGTACACTGAACGTAACCGCTCCTTACAAGCAGATTCCTGAGGCTCTGAATATCGACGTGACCAATCTGGCTCTTGGTAAGGCTATCAAGGTGGCTGAGCTGAGCTTCGAGGGTCTGGAGATTGCTACTCCTGCTCAGGTGGTTGTTTGCTCAGTGAAGGCTACACGTGCCTCTCGTTCTGCTGCTGCCGCTGCTGAGGCTGAGTAATCTGTTTTAGTTTACAGTTTACAGACAGTTCATGGACAAGTACTTGATTGTTGGTTTGGGAAATGTCGGCGATGAGTACGATATGACCCGCCACAATACGGGATTTATGGTATTGGATGCTTTTGCAAAGGCATCCAATATTCATTTTGACGACCGTCGCTATGGTTTTGTAGCAGAAACGTCGTTGAAAGGGCGTAAGGTATTCCTGCTGAAGCCCTCTACGTTCATGAATCTGAGTGGTAATGCTGTCCGTTACTGGCTGAATAAGGAGAATATCGACCAAAGTCGATTGCTCGTCATCAGCGATGATGTAGCCCTTCCGCTGGGCGATTTCCGTCTGAAGGCCAACGGCTCTAATGGTGGTCATAACGGATTGGGACATATCCAGCAACTGATAGGTCAGAACTATGCCCGTCTGCGTATGGGTATCGGTAACGATTTCCCCAGAGGCATGCAGGTTGACTGGGTGCTGGGGCGCTATAGCGAGGAGGAGCTGAAGGATCTGCAGCCAAGTATCGACTTGGGTGTGGAGATTATCAAGAGCTTCGTGCTGGCAGGTATCGACCTGACGATGAACCAGTATAATAAGCTGGGGAAACGAGGATCAAGAGGCAAGGAGCAAATAAAAAGTGAAGAGGTGAAAAGTGATGGAGGAGGCAAGGATTGATAAATGGTTGTGGGCATCGCGTATATTCAAGACGCGCTCTATTGCTGCTGACGCCTGTAAGAACGGGCGTGTGACCATCAATGGCGTTAATGTCAAGCCTTCGCACATGGTGAAGGTGGGTGAGACGGTGAGCGTGCGCAAGCCTCCTGTGACCTATTCCTTTAAGATTCTGAAGACGATAGAGATGCGGGTAGGGGCTAAGCTGCTGCCTGAGATCTATGAGAACGTGACGCCACAAGACCAGTACGATCTGTTGGAGATGAACCGTATCAGTGGGTTCGTTGATCGTGCCAGAGGTACTGGGCGCCCTACGAAGAAAGATCGTCGTGCGTTGGATGCTTTTATTCAAGAAATAGACTAACTTATGATACTGAACGGATTATTTATTATTATTGGTGTCGCCTTGGTGTTATGGGGTGCTGACCGCTTGACGGAGGGTGCTTCCTCACTAGCGCGTGGTATGAATGTGCCGGAGATTGTGATTGGTCTGACCATTGTGGCAGCAGGTACGTCTGCACCAGAGCTGTTCGTCAGTCTGGTTTCAGCCCTGAAGGGTACGTCGGATCTGGCTGTGGGTAATGTGATCGGTTCAAACATCTTCAACACCATGCTGATTGTGGGCTGCTCGGCTGTAGTAGCGCCGATGGTTGTGTCGAAGTCGACAGTTAGGAAGGATATCCCCTTCGCCGTTGTGGCCTCCGTGCTGCTGTTCATGCTCTGTTTCGACGATATGGAATCGCCTCACCTATGGGGTAGCGAGATCAGTCGTTCCGATGGTATCATCCTGTTGCTGGGCTTCCTGTTCTTTATGATCTACACCTTCAGGGCTGCGAAGAAAGACGGTCTGATGCCTACGCCTGAGGAACTGGATGAGGCAGAGGAGAAGCCCAAAGACTATTCGAAGGCGTGGCTTAATATCTTCTACATCATACTGGGTTTGGCCTGTCTGATAGGCGGTAGTGAGTTGTTTGTCAATGCTGCTTCGTACATCGCCCATCGCTATGGTGTGCGCCAGAGTGTGATTGGTCTGACGATTGTGGCAGGAGGAACATCGCTGCCAGAGTTGGCTACGAGTGTGGTGGCTGCTTATAAAGGGCGCTCTGCCATCGCCATTGGAAATGTGATTGGCTCTAACGTGATGAATATCCTGCTGGTGCTGGGTATGACAGCTGTGATCAATCCGTTGAAGATCATGCAGATCACAATTGTCGACCTGATGATGATGCTGGTCAGCGTTGGTCTCCTCTGGCTCTTTGCCTATACCAAGTTCTCCGTATCAAGGAAAGAGGGAGTTGTCCTGATCTTAGGCTTCCTGGCGTATATGAGTTGGCTTTTCTACCTGTTATAAGAAAACAGCCCTGCTTCATCGAGCAGGGCTGTTTTCTTAATGATTATCTGATAAACAATAGTTCGCGGTATTTGGGCAGCGACCAGAGTCCGTCTTCGACAATCATCTCCAGATGGTCTGTCTCAAAGCGGATGGCATCCATCTTCGGACAAACGGTATCGTGGTAGGTGATGGCGCGTTCGTGGATGTTATAGATGCGATTGGCCACACGACGGGCATCCGTCAGCTCATCCACCAACTGCTCTATACGTTCTGTACGCTCCGCAATCTCCTGAATCAGTTTCATGTTACGGGCTGAGAGGCGGTTAGCCTGTTCAACAGGGAACACATCCTTCATACCCTGAACATTCTTAATCAATTGCGACTGATAATGCGTAGCCACAGGGATGATATGGTTCATCGAGAGATCGCCCATTACACGGGCCTCTATCTGAACGGTCTTCACGTAAGTCTCCCATTTCACCTCATTGCGGGCTTCGAGCTCCTTACGATTCATCACCTTGGTGCTCTCGAACATCTGGATGCTCGACTTATCGAGGTAGTGCTCGAAGATCTTCGGGCATGATTTCTCCACATCGAGTCCACGACTGGCTGCCTCCTTGACCCACTCATCGCTGTAGCCATTGCCGTCGAAACGGATAGGCTTACAGGTCTTGATGTCCTCGCGAAGCACATCGACGATGGCTGATAGCTTGCTTTCGCCTTTCTTGATGCGCTCGTTAACACGTTTCTTGAAATTGTTCAGGGCTTCGGCCACGGCAGAGTTTAAGGCAATCATGGCTGAGGCGCAGTTGGCAGAAGATCCTGGTGCACGGAACTCGAAACGATTACCTGTGAAGGCAAAGGGCGACGTGCGGTTGCGATCGGTATTGTCGATGATCAGATCAGGAATCTGGGGGATATCAATCTCCATGCCCTGCTTACCCTTCAGCGTGAAGAGATCCTCCTTATCAGAGAGCTCGATGTGGTCGAGCAACTCTGTAAGCTGTTTGCCAAGGAAGCTGCTGATGATGGCAGGAGGCGCCTCGTTACCACCCAGACGATGGGCGTTGGTGGCACTCATGATGCTGGCCTTCAGCAGTCCGTTATGCTTATAGACAGCCATGAGCGTCTCCACGATAAAGGTGACGAAGCGCAGATTCTCCTCTGGCGTCTTGCCTGGGGCATGCAACAGTACGCCATTATCGGCCGTCATACTCCAGTTATTATGCTTACCAGAACCATTAATACCATCGAAAGGCTTCTCATGCAGCAATACGCGGAAACCGTGGTTACGGGCCACACGCTTCATCAGCGACATCAACAGCATGTTATGGTCTACTGCTAAGTTACACTCCTCGAAGATGGGGGCGAGCTCAAACTGATTCGGAGCCACCTCGTTATGGCGTGTCTTACAGGGGATGGCGAGCTCTAAGGCCTGAATCTCCAGATCCTTCATAAAGGCCTGCACACGATCAGGGATGGTGCCGAAGTAGTGGTCGTCCATCTGCTGATTCTTCGCACTCTCGTGGCCCATCAGCGTGCGACCAGTCATCACCAGGTCAGGACGGGCAGAGTAGAGTCCCTCGTCAACAAGGAAATACTCCTGTTCCCAGCCTAAGTTCACCTGTACCTTCTTCACATCGTTATAGAAGAACTGACACACATCGGTGGCAGCCTTGCCCACAGCATGGAGCGAACGGAGTAGGGGAGCCTTGTAGTCGAGCGCCTCACCCGTATAGGAGATGAAGATGGTGGGGATACAAAGCGTATCGTCGATGATAAACACTGGCGATGTAGGATCCCAGGCTGAATAGCCGCGTGCCTCGAAGGTGTTGCGGATACCACCATTGGGGAATGAAGAGGCATCAGGCTCCTGCTGCACGAGCAGTTTGCCACTGAAGTTCTCTACCATACCACCCTTGCCGTCGTGTTCTACAAAGGCATCGTGCTTCTCGGCTGTTCCCTCCGTCAGGGGCTGGAACCAGTGGGTGTAATGGGTGGCGCCCATTTCCTGGGCCCATTTCTTCATACCAGCAGCCACGGCATCAGCGATGCTGCGATCCAGACGGGCACCGTTGTCAATGACATCGATGAGCTTGTTATACACATCGGCAGGCAGGTATTTGTACATCTTCTGACGATTGAACACATACTTGCCGAAGTAATCAGAGGGGCGCTCAGAGGGTGCTTCCACCTCTAAGGCCTTCTTCTTGAAGGCTTCCTCTACGACTTTGAATCTTAACAGGTTTGACATCTTATGATGGTTGTTTGAAGTTTGCTTGTTTTTAATCTTTAATCCTTAATCTATAAATCGGTTCAGGATATCTCCGTATTCGTCGATGCGCCGATCTCGGAGGAAGGGCCACCAGCGTCGTACTTGCTCAGAATGGTCGAGATCCATCTCTACGATAATGCTCTCCTCCTCATCGGTGGAGGCTTCGTAGATAATCTCGCCCTGCGGACCAGCCACGAACGAGGTGCCCCAGAACTGGATGCCGTTGGTCTGACCAGATGGATCGGGCTCGTAGCCTACGCGATTCACAGTGACCACAGGCAGTCCGTTGGCAACAGCATGTCCTCGCTGTACAGTCTGCCAAGCCATCCGCTGGCGTTGCTGCTCTTCAGGTGTATCACTGCTCTCGTAGCCAATGGCAGTGGGGTATATCAGCAAGTCTGCCCCCTGAAGAGCCATCAGACGGGCTGCCTCAGGATACCACTGATCCCAGCATACTAACACACCTAACTTGCCTACTGAGGTTTGGATAGGATGGAATCCCAGATCGCCAGGTGTAAAGTAGAACTTCTCGTAGTAGGCAGGATCGTCTGGGATATGCATCTTACGATAGGTGCCAGCGATGGTGCCGTCTTTCTCCAGCACCACAGCAGTGTTATGGTAAAGACCTGGTGCGCGCTTCTCGAAGAGTGAGGTGACGATGACCACCCCAAACTGCTTCGCCAGCTCGCCATAGAACTGCGTCGAGGGCCCAGGGATGGGCTCGGCAAGGTCGAAGTTGTCAACACTTTCCGTCTGACAGAAGTAGAGCGAGTTGTGCAACTCCTGTAGTACGATGAGTTGTGCGCCTCGCTTGGCGAGGTCGCGTATGCCTTCACCCAGTCGCAGCAGATTATCTTTCGTATCTGCCGTATTGTGCTGTTGCAGGAAACCTATCTTTATCTCTTTCATCTTACTATGATCTTTTCACTTTTTACTTTTCACTTTACACTTCTTACTTCTACTGGATATTGCATCGTGCAGCAATGCAGCGAGCCATGTTGTTTAATCACAGAGCGACAATCGATGCCAACGATCTCCCTGTCTGGGAAAGCCTCGCCAATCACACGCATAGCCTCTGCATCGAGATTGGACTGGTCGTATGTAGGACAGAGCACAGCCCTATTGATCACGAGGAAGTTGGCATACGTCGCAGGTAATCTTTCACCCTCAAAGACGATGGGCCTTGGCATGGGCAACTTCATCAGTCTGTAAGGCTTACCCTCCAGCGTACGGAAGGTCTTCAGCTGCTCCTCCATCAGTCTGAGTTCCTCGTATTGTGCATCGTCAGGTTCGCCAGCATCAATATATAATAAGGTATCGTCAGGACAGATACGCACCAGTGTGTCGATATGTCCGTCCGTATCGTCGCCTACAAGATTCCCATGATCTATCCAGAGGATACGCTCTGCATGGAGCTCTTGCTTCAGTCGCTCCTCAATCTGAGCCTTGGTCATAGGCTGATTACGATGGGGCGCCAGCAGACAGCCTGTGGTGGTAAAGATGGTTCCCTTGCCATCGCTTTCTATGGAGCCGCCTTCGAGCACAAAGTCGAGACAATCCACGTATTCACCTTTGAGCTTTCCTTCGTCGTAGAGTCTGCGATTGATGGCATTATCCAGCTCAGCAGCGAACTTCTCACCCCAGCCGTTAAAACAGAAATCGAGCAAGCGGGCGTGTCCTTCGTCATCCACCAAGGTGATAAAGCCATGGTCGCGTGCCCAAGTATCGTTGGAAGTGAAAAGAGAAGAGTGAAAAGTGAAAAGTTGGGGAGCCAAAGGCTCTGGCGCAACAACTAATAGATTCTCTCTCTTCGCGATCTCTTTTGCCATCTCCTGGTAGGTGGCTGTGATCTCATCGAGCATAGGAGCCCAGTCTGTAGCGGCGTGCGGCCATGTCAGCTGCACACCCCACTGCGGTTCCCATTCTGCTGGTAATCGCCACTTCTTAGTATCGTTTTCTATGCCCAAAAACATTAATTTTGCTGCAAAGGTACAACTTTTTAGTGAATAGTGAATAGTGAATAACGAAAAATGTGTATCTTTGCCGAAAATATTGCGATGTTAGAGGTAAAAGATGCCACGATAGCTGTGGGCGACAAGGTGTTGGCACGCAATCTCTCGTTTACTGCGATGGATGGTGAGCTGACTTGCATAACAGGATCAGAAGGTTCTGGCAAGACGATTCTGTTGCGTACCCTGATGGGCTTTCTGCCTGTGAATGAGGGCTTTGTAAGCGTTGATGGCGAGTTGCTCACCATCCATTCTGCCCATGCCTTTCGTAAGATGATGTGCTACCTGCCCCAACAGATACAGCTCTTAGCCCATGCGCTTAACGAGCCAGAACTGGAGGAGCCTGAGCCTGAGGAGTATGCTGTGTGGAACAGTGTGCTGCCTACTGCCCATCAGGAGATGGCGCCAGAGCCCTTGAAGGCTGAGGAGATCATGCAGTTGGCAGAGAAGATACTGGGCGAGGCCAAGGATAAGCCCGTCATCATCGCTGACGAGCCTACAGCCCTTCTCTCGCCAGAGTTAGCTATCCGTATGATTCAGCTGCTTAGAGCCCAGGCAGAGGCTGGTAAGACAGTACTCGTGGCCAGCAGCCAGTCGCAAGTCGTTGATTACGCCCACAAAGTCGTGAGAATATAAACTTCAATTTTCAATATTCAATCTTCAATGAATACCAGTCTTATAATACATACCATCCTCGCCCTGTTGCTGCTGGTGATCCCAGTAGGGGCGCTCTATCTGTTGGAACGTAACAAACTACCAAGGTTTGGCTATATCATCGTCAGAATGATAGCCCAACTGCTGGTGCTCTGCCTCTTGGTGTGGGCACTCTTCAAGGTGGATAGTGTCTGGCTGTCGATGGTTTGGTTGGTGTTGATCTCAATAGGAGGCGCTTGGCTGGTGCAGAGGCGTTGTCAGCTGAAAGGCTTTGCTATAGGGGCTTTCGTAGCTGTCAGCCTGTTCTTGGGCGTATTCCTCGTTGGTATGTGGCTCCTGGGCGTGGTCATGCCCGTAAGCGCTTTCTCTGCCCATTGGTTTGTGCCAGTGATGGCGCTCCTGATGGGGCATAGCGTGTCGATGCTTATCCGCGGACTGAGTGCCTATATCTCTGCCCTGCAGACGGACAGGGAGCAGTATGAGTTTATGCGAGGCAACGGACTCACCCACTTCAAGGCCCTGCAGCCTTTTATGCGGAAGGCTTTGCTGGCTGTGGTGCAGCCTACATTGGCCAACCTCTCCATGCTCGCCCTTACCTCGATGCCCCTGCTCTTGGTGGGCTTGCTCTTAGGAGGTTTCACCCCCGTCAACGCTTTCGCCCTGATGATTTACATGATTATAGGCTGCATCTCAGCCTCCGTCCTCGTGTTGGGCCTTACCATCCTCTTGGCAGACAAGAAACTATCAATAAACAAATAATAAACCCATTAAAACGCTGAATTATGAAACAGAACCTGTTTAAGAAAATGATGGTGTGTGGGGCAATCCTGATGGCCTCTGCCTTAGTGTTTAACAGCTGTGGCAATGCAGACAATGCATTGGAGAATATTCTTAAAGGCGCGAATGTTTCTTCCACAGTCTTTAAGAAGTATAACCCTACTAACCAGCAATGGGAAACGATGGAGCTGGCTTATTCTGACTATAAGAAGATAACACCTGAGACTGTTGCTGCCCTGGGTAACGTCTGGGGAGCTGGCAAGTATCTGGTGCAAGGAAGCGTTACCATCAATAATAACATCATGGGTGGCGATGGCAAGTTGGAGATCTATCTCAGCGATGATGCCCAATTAACCATTAATGGTTCCCTCAATTATGGCGATAGCGATGAAGGCATAGAGATTCATGGACAGACAAATGGCACAGGTCAGCTTATTATTAATAGTATAGATGGGCCTGGAATAAATGCAAAGAATATTGTGATTGATGGTGGTAAGTTGGAGGCTTCAAGTAGTGCAGCTGAGGCTATAAAGATAAGTGGCGAGGCTGGTGGTGCTTTAGTCCTTCATGGAGGCCATGTAGAAGCTAAAGCTACAACACCTGAAATGAAGGGCGTTGAAGGAAAAGTAGAAATAGGTGGAGGTACGGCCTTATTTCAAGGTGGCGCAAATGGTATGGCCTGTACCAAATATGCTCGTTCAGCTAACTACCAGCGTAACATAAACTTTTATGTTTCTCATGATGGAATGAACTGGAATTATCATGACGAACTTGCACCTGGAGATGAAAAAAATTGCAATGATCGCTATCTTAAAGTTGAGCTCCAAGATTTTTGATTGCGTCAATACAAAGCAGTGTAATATTGTAAAGCATCAAAGATCTCAAAATATCCGGCTAATTGTTTGGTGGTCTGCATGAATTGCACTATCTTTGCCACCAAATGACAAGTGTTATGAAGAAACTGATGATAAGGATAGGAATGATCTGTCTGGCAGTGGCGATGCTGTCGTGCCAGGAGAAGAAGAGTGGGGCGCTAGCTGAGGCGTTCTATGGTGGTGAGCAAGTGGCCCAGGTAGGTGTTACCAAGCCCAAAACGGAGGCTCAGAAGGCCAAGGTGGTGAGGATGTACGAGATTCCCGCCAAGTTGAACGACAGACCTGAGCGCATTCTGTATCGCAAGGGCTATACGACCTCGTATAATCAGCAGACGAAGACGCCTAACTGGGTGGCCTGGCATCTGACGAAGGACCATACCTATGGCAAGAACCAGCGTAAGGAGGAGATGTTTTCGGAGGATGAGGACATTGCCAAAGGGCAGCGTGCCACGAACAGCGACTACTACAATTCGCGCTACGACAGAGGCCACATGTGCCCTGCTGGTGACAATAAATGGGATCGTCAGGCCATGACACAGTCGTTCCTCTTTACGAACATCTGTCCGCAGAACCACGGATTGAACAAATACGAGTGGAACGATTTGGAGATTCTCTGTCGTGAGTGGGCCAGGAAATACGGGTATATCGATATCGTCTGCGGCCCTGTCTACGAGAAGGGTTCAGTGCCTAAGACCATTGGCAGGAACAAGGTCCGCGTGCCAGATGGTTTCTTCAAGGTGGTGCTCTGTCGTCAGGGCAAGGCCAAGGCTATCGGATTCCTCTACAGCAATGCTGGTGAGAAGGTGAAGATGTCGAGTGCTGTGCGCTCTGTCGATGAGATAGAACGCCTGACTGGCATCGATTTCTTCCCAGCGCTGGATGATGCAACAGAGGATCGCATCGAGGCAAAGTCGAACCTGAGTGAGTGGTAATAACGTTAAAAAAGACAAAGCGGAAGCAAATTATTCACTTTTCACTTTTCACTTTTAACTTTTCTTTGTACCTTTGCACCGTGAAAATAAAAGAAGTGCTGAGCGCCCTTGAACGTTTCGCGCCTCTGCCCTTGCAAGAAAGCTGGGATAATGCTGGCTTGCAGGTTGGACTGACAGAGACGGAGGTTTCAGGGGCATTATTGTGTCTGGACGTCAACGAACGCATTGTCGACGAAGCCATCGCGAAGGGTTGCAACCTCATTGTGAGCCACCATCCGCTGCTGTTCCGTGGCCTGAAAACCATCAGCGATCTGACGGATGTGCAGCGAACGGTGAGAAAGGCCATTATCAATGGCATCACCGTCATTTCCATGCATACCAATATGGACAATGCCTTTGGGGGTGTGAACTTCCGCATCGCACAGAAACTGGGGCTCGAGAACGTTGTTTTCCTGGCTCCCAAGCATGTGGATGGTGTAGAATCGGGTAGTGGGGTAGTAGGCGAGTTGCCAGAACCCATGGCTGCCGACGATTTTATCCTGAAGGTAAAACAGACGTTTGGTGTGGAGTGCGCCATGTGCAATGAGTTGTTGCGTCGCCCAGTAAAGAAGGTGGCGCTCTGTGGCGGGGCAGGCGACTTCCTGCTCGACGAGGCCCTGAAGGCTGAGGCCGATGCCTTTATCACTGGCGAGATGCACTACCATCAGTACTTTGGCTATGAGCAGCAGATACAGATCTGCGTCATCGGCCACTACCAGAGCGAGCAGTACACCGCAGAGGTGTTCGAGGATATCATCCAGCAGGAATGTCCTGGTGTCAAGACACTCATCGCAGAAACGAATACAAATCCGATATTATATTTATAAATGTAAAGAATTATGGCAAAGAAAGATCCTACAGATTTGACGGTGGAAGAAAAGCTGAAGACCCTTTATCAGCTTCAGACAGCCCTTTCCGCCATCGACGAGAAGAGAGCATTGAGAGGTGAGCTGCCTCTGGAAGTTCAGGACCTGGAAGACGAGATTGAAGGTCTGACCACACGTATTGAGAAGATTACGAGCGATATCAGCGAGTTCCAGAAGGCTATCACCCAGAAGAAGGGCGAGATTGCCAATGCTGAGTCCAGTGTGGCTCGCTACAAGGCTCAGCTGAATGAGGTAAAGAACAACCGTGAGTACGACACACTCTCTAAGGAGATTGAGTTCCAGACACTGGAGATTGAGCTCTGCAACAAGAAGATCCGCGAGGCTAACGCCAGAATCTTAGAGAAGCAGAACGAGCTGGCTTCGAACGAGGAGATTATCAAGGAGCGCGAGGGCGATCTGGAGATCAAGAAGAACGAGCTCGATGAGATTATGGCCGAGACACGTGCTGAGGAAGATAAGCTGAAGGAGAAGGTGAAGGATCTCGAGTCGAAGATCGAGAACCGCTTGCTCACCTCGTTCAAGCGCATCCGTAAGAATGCCCGTAATGGTCTGGGAATCGTTTATGTGCAGCGTGATGCATGCGGTGGTTGCTTCAACAAGATTCCACCCCAGCGTCAGCTCGATATCAAGATGCACAAGAAGATTATCGTGTGCGAATACTGTGGTCGTATCATGATCGATCCTGAGCTGGCTGGCGTGAAGATCGACAAGGTTACAGGCGACGAGAAGAAGGGCTCACGTAAGCGCGCTATCCGTAAGTCGGCTCCTTCGAAGAAGGTGACTGACGCTAACGACGCAGAGTAATCTTTCAAAGATTTTCGTAGTCAGGAATATCCTGCAGGAAGGTGTAACGCTGGTTCTCGTAATCCATCTTACAACAGTAGTGCTGCAAGCCGTTGCTGACAACGAGATAATCCACTTTCAGCAGAAGATTGTAGACCGATATCTGGTCGAAAGTCTTCTGCTGAAGTTGTATAGTAGGGGCTTTGTATTCGATAATCATCTTGGGCTGCGCCACCTTATTATATAATATAGTGTCGCAACGCAGACGCTTCTCCCCAATACGCAATTCCACCTCGTTGCCCATCAGTCCCTTGGGGTAGCCTTTATGCTCAATCAAATAATGCACAAAATGCTGGCGCACCCATTCTTCTGGGGTCAAGGCCACATATTTTCGGCGCAAGAAGTCGAAAATCAGGCGCTTTTCTGCCTTTTCTGCAATTTTAATTGCGTATGGAGGTAGGTTTAATCGAAACATTTTTGTAACTTTGCAGGCAAAAGTACAAATAATAATCGAAAAAACAATGGCAGAAGCGAAAAATGTCACTTTTGAGAGCATTATGAGCGACCTGAAGGCTCGAAAATTCGCCCCAGTCTACTATCTGATGGGCGATGAGGCGTATTATATCGACAAGATTGCCGATTATATCTCAGAGCACGTCCTGCAGCCCGAAGAGCGCGATTTCAACCAGACGATCCTGTTTGGCTCCGATGTGACAGCTGCTCAGATTGCCGATTATGCACGCCGTTATCCGATGATGTCGGAATATCAGGTGATTATCGTCAAAGAGATGCAGAATATCAAGAATACAGAGGCGCTGGAGAAGTATTTTAAGTCGCCCATGCCCTCTACAATCCTCGTTTTATGCCATAAAAACGGTAAAATCGACGGCAAGAAAAGGAACTACATCAAGGCTGTACAGGAGGCTGGTGTGCTGTTTGAGAGCCAGAAACTCAAGGATAGAGAGCTTCCGCACTTCATTGAACGCTATCTGAAAGCCCGCGAAGTAAGCATCGATCCCAAGTCGATGATGATGATTGCGGATAATATCGGCGCTGATCTGAGTCGTCTCACCAGCGAGCTGGATAAGGTGATTCTCTCGTTGCCAGCCGACAAGAGGGTAGTGACCCCACAGATCGTAGAGGATCAGATTGGCGTCAGCAAGGAGTTCAATACTTTCGAGCTTCGTGATGCCATTGTCAGCAAGAATGTGTACAAAGCAAACCAAATCATCAAATACTTTGACGAAAATCCAAAGGCAGGAAGCATCTACTCGTTTCTCCCAATGCTCTTTAATTACTTCCAGAACTTGATGATTGCCTATTATGCCCCCAATAATAAGAGCCAGGAAGCCGTGGCAGAATGGTTGGAATTCAAGAATCCGTACTATGCCAAAGACTATATGAATGGCATGAGAAACTACTCCGGAATGAAGGTGATGCAGATTATTTCCAAAATACGCGAAATTGATGCCAAAAGTAAGGGTTTAGACAACCCAAACACCCCTCCAGGAGAGCTCATGAAGGAACTGATTTTTTACATTTTGCACTAAAATCACCCTTTTTTTCTTCCAGAATTTCCTAAAAAAGCGCTTTTCAGGAGCGTTTTTTTTAGGCCCAAATGCCGATAAAATCAAGGGTTTCCTGCGATTTCCGACCCCTCTAAAATCGCGTATTTGCGAGCTTCCTCTCCTGTGGTCCAGAAAACGCGCAGGATTTTGAATTTCCTATTTTTGAGCCTCTCCCAATTCGGCTTTTACATTCATTAAGATTTAAAATATTGAATATGGATTTGTATAGCTAAACGAAAAGCACTCCATATATTGAATATCAAATCGAATATTTAGCTTTTAATACGTAAATCGGAATTCTTAAGTATAACAATATAAATCTAAATTTTCACCTTCAATAATACGAATCAATATTTATACAGCGCCATTTATTCTTTAATAACTAATTCAAAATCAGTTAGTTATATTATTTATCGCTAAAAATATCCATATATTTACTTCTATATACATATAAAAATCTGCATATAGCCCATTTTAGCTATATAAATCTGTAAATACCCTATTTATAGCCAGTTAGTTACGTTTTACCCCTTGAATAAAGCGTTTGTAAGGCTTTATGCTTGTAAATTCGGATTTGTATTTTCAAATACCTATTTCTTACTTTCCGAACTTAACGTTTACAAATATAAAACTATAAATCAAAAGTTTAAAAATCTAAATATTCTTTGAATTTGTTGTGTATTTCAAATTTTTGCTTTACCTTTGTAAACTGAAAGAAAACAGGGCAAAAATGCCCCTTAAACACTATCATAAGCAATATGAAGGATCGAATCAGACAAATTATGGAGTCTCAGCACATGACTCAACAGGTCTTCGCCGACTACATCGGACTGGCCCCTGCAACCCTGAGTAGTATCTTTAATGGTCGCACCCGCCCCACCCTGAATGTGGTCGAGGCCATCAAAAAGAAAATTCCTAACATCAATACCGATTGGCTGATGTTTGGTTCTGGAGAGATGTATTTGCCAGAAAATACCCCCGATCTGACCTCTGGTGATACATCTTCAAATGGTCAGTTGTCGATGTTCGATTTCGATGCATCCCCATCTCCTACCCCTCAAAATGGTGTTCCAGCACCTCAAAATATTAATAGTGTAAAATCTACACACCCAGAAATCGTTCGCGAAGAATTGAAAATCATTGACAAACCGCAGCGTCGTGTTCAAGAGATCCGTGTTTTCTATGATGATCAGACCTGGGAGACGTTTGTTCCGGCTAAGAAGTAATACCATTTAATAAATTCAGGGGCATATTGATCGCAAATCTCATTTTTTTGCGTTCTTTGTGCCCTTTATAAATGTTATTTTGTACCTTTGTAGCCAAAATCAAAGGTAATCGTATGAAGAAATATGTGCTCGACCTGAAGGTCAAGTCGGTAGAGAGGATTCATGAGCGTTATGTGCTCATCCGTCTCACCGATGATAACCCCTTACCAGCTATGCTGCCAGGACAGTTTGTAGAAATCCGTGTGGATGGTTCACCATCGACGTTCCTGCGCCGTCCTATTTCCATTAACTTTGTGGATCGTGAGCAGAATGAGCTGTGGCTGTTGGTGGCTGCCGTAGGCGATGGAACGCGTCGTCTGGCTCAGTTGCAGGCTGGCGATCTGTTGAACTGTGTGCTGCCCTTGGGGCATGGCTTTTCCCTGCCTGAATCCAACGACGAGAAGGTTTTGCTCGTTGGAGGCGGTGTGGGAGTGGCTCCCCTGCTCTATATGGGTGCCGAGATGCAGAAAATGGGCTGCGAACCCACGTTCCTGTTGGGTGCCAGAACAGCGAAAGACCTGCTGATGCTCGATATATTTAAAAGGTACGGGCGCGTGTATGTGACGGCTGAGGATGGTTCTGAGGGCGAGAAAGGCTTTGTAACCAACCATTCCATCCTCCAGCAGGAGCAGTTCAATCGCATTGCCACCTGTGGTCCTACGCCAATGATGAAGGCTGTAGCCCGTTTTGCTCGTCAGACAGGTGTTGATTGCGAGGTATCACTTGAGAACCTGATGGCCTGCGGTTTGGGTGCCTGTCTCTGTTGTGTAGAGAAAACCGTCGATGGCAATCTCTGTGTATGTAAGGATGGACCAGTGTTTAACATCCAAAGACTGCTTTGGGATAAGTAAGAAGGAAAACATAAAAAGGTAAAAAATGGCTGATTTAAGAGTAAATATTGGGGCATTGAGCCTGAAAAACCCAGTGATGACGGCCTCTGGCACCTTTGGTTATGGTCTGGAGTTTGCCGATTTCATGCCGCTCGACGGCATTGGTGGCATCATCGTAAAAGGTACTACTTTGAAGCCTCGCGAGGGCAACGATTACCCCCGAATGGCCGAGACAGCCTCAGGTATGCTCAACTGCGTGGGACTCCAGAACAAGGGTGTCGACTATTTCTGTGAGCATATCTATCCGCAGATCAAGGATATCGACACAAACATGATCGTCAACGTCAGTGGCTCTTCCCCAGAGGATTATGCCGAGTGTGCTGCGCGTATCGATGCGCTGGAGAAGATTCCTGCCATCGAGCTGAATATCTCCTGTCCGAATGTGAAGGATGGTGGTATGGCCTTTGGTGTTACCTGTGCGGGGGCCTCGAGTGTGGTGAAGGCTGTGCGTCAGGCTTATCATAAGACGCTGATTGTCAAGCTCTCACCGAATGTGACGGATATCGCGGAGATTGCCCGTGCCGTAGAGGCTGAGGGTGCCGATAGTGTCTCGCTCATCAACACGCTGATGGGTATGGCCATCGATATCGAGCGTCGTAAGACCCTGCTGAGCATCAACACAGGTGGATTGAGTGGTCCTGCCGTGAAGCCAGTGGCCCTGCGGATGGTGTGGCAGGTGGCGAAGGCCGTGAAGATCCCCGTCGTAGGACTTGGGGGCATCTCGTCGGCCAAGGATGCTATTGAGTTTATCATGGCAGGGGCTACTGCGATAGAGATTGGCACAGCCAATTTCTTGGATCCGGCCATCTCTATCAAGGTTAGGGATGGGATCAACGCTTGGCTTGATGATCACAAAATCTCTTCAGTTCAAGAAATCATTGGGGTGATTTAATCCCCCATACCCCCCTTTTTAGCAGGGCGTTGCCCTGCAATTTTCCATCAACCCCCGCTCGAGCTTTGCTCGCTTGGCTTGTCCAAGAACCCCTTCTTCATAAGAAGGGGCTTCGAACCTTTTCCCAAACCCTTTTCCAATCGTTGGAAAAGGGCTTAACTGAAAATCGCGGGCTTCCGTCGATTTTCAGAGCTCATTAAGGTAAAATCGACCATCAAAGGTCGATTTTGGTCTCTCCACTGCCGTTGCACAACACCATCGTAAATAGGTCTAAGTAGGCGCTTTGTAGCCCAACGCCCTCGACAACTCTGTGCTTTGGGGCTCCTTTACGCATGGACCCGACAAGCGTTTAGCGTAGTCGGATACAACATGGCTCGCCCCTTTAGGGGCACAGGCTTTGCGAGCCATACCAAAACTTTGATGGAGAGAGCCAGCTCTCGGAATCAATTAAGCCCCTTGCCAGAGATTGGCGAGGGGGTTGGGGAGTGGTCTGAAGCCCTCTCTTATGGTAAGAGAGGGTCGGGTGAGTTGAGAAGTGCAGGGCAGCGCCCTGCTTCCTCGAAAAATAAACTCTGTCTTCACAAGAAAGAGTATAAAATTTGAGGGAGAGCAATCGCTCTCCCTCAACCAACACAAAAACTAAACTAGACTTAACTAAAGCATAGTGGATTTTCACAAACCCAGGAATGCGATGCAAATATACGACTTATTTATTTAAACTCCAAATTTTTTATGAGTTTTTTTGCATAAAAGCACAAAAATCTATATTTTTTAGACTCTTTGCAGCCAAAATTTGGTCCAAAACCGCGATCGCAGCCATCGCTTCGACCACGGGCACCGCTCTCGGCAATACACACGGATCATGTCTTCCCTGGGCCGTAAATGTGGTGGGGTTTCCCTCCTTGTCAACCGTCTGCTGTTCCTTCAGCAGGGTAGCCACAGGCTTAAACGCCACACGGAAATAGATATCCTGTCCGTTGCTGATGCCACCTTGGATGCCTCCGCTATGATTGGTGGCAGTGGTAATCTGTCCGTCTTTTGAGATAAACACGTCGTTCTGCTCAGATCCGCGGGCAGTGACACCCTCGAAACCCTCGCCGTATTCAAAGCCTTTCACGGCATTGATGCTCAGCATCGCAGCCCCGAGTACAGCGTGCAGCTTGCTGAATTCTGGTTCGCCCACACCTGCCGGACACCCTTTGATCACACAGGTAATCACGCCGCCGATGGTGTCGCCCTCGCCCTTCACCTGGGTGATCAGCGCCTCCATCTCAGCCGCTTTCTCTGGGTCAGGACAGCGCACGGCATTCGTTTCCGTCAGGCTGAGGTCGTATTTGCTGTAGTCGCGATCCAAGGCGATAGGGCCTACCTGCGAGGTATAAGCCTGGATGCTGATGCCCATCTGGCGCAGTACGAGCTTGGCCAGCGCACCACCTACGCAGCGACTGATGGTGATTCGTGCCGACGAGCGTCCGCCGCCACGATGATCCCTGATGCCGTATTTCTGCTGATAGGTATAGTCGGCATGCGACGGACGGAACAGACAGCGCAGATTCTCGTAATCCTGCGAGTGCTGATTGGTGTTACGCACGATAAAGCCGATGGGACAGCCCGTCGACTTGCCCTCAAACACGCCGCTCAGCAGCTCCACCTGGTCTGGCTCCTGCCTTGAGGTGGTGATCTTGCTCTGTCCTGGACGACGACGGTTCAGCTCCTGCTGGATAAACGCGAGATCGATGTCAATCCCAGCGGGCATGCCGTCAACCACGCCGCCTATGGCCTCTCCGTGGCTCTCGCCAAACGTCGTCAGCCTGAATATCTGTCCGAATGTATTCATCTTAATGGCAATGTCCGCAACCCTCATCGTGGTGGTGGTCGCCGCAGCCGCCGCACTCGCCCTCACCGTGGTGGTGCCCGCAACCGCTACAGCCGCCTGTCAGATGCTTAATCAAGTGCTGAATCTCCTCGTCGGTAGCCTCGCGGTTCTCCATTACTTCACCCTTAAACTGCAGGGCCTTGCCTGCCAGCGGGTGGTTGGTGTCCACCGTTACGCCGTCTTCCTCAATCTTCACCACTTTGGCCATAAAGCGCTGGTCTTCCTCGCCCATCAGGGTAATCACGGCGCCCTCGAAGATGTTCTCATGGTCGAAATGGCCGTTGATAGAGAACACGTCGCGGCTCAGTTTGTGCTTGCCTTCAGGTACATACTCGCCGAAAGCCTCCTCGGGCTGTAGGGTGAAGTCGAACTTCTCGCCTTTCTCTATGCCCATCAGCTTCTTCTCGAAAGCGTCGAGTGCGATGCCGAAGCCAGTGATAAACTCAAACGGACGCTCTGTGCCCGTCTGCTCCTCCAGGGTGCTCTCGCCGTCAACGGTTGTGTACAACTCGTAAACCACCGAGAGAAATCTGTTTTTTGCCTGATCCATATACCTTATTATATATATACTGTTTAATTTCGCTGCAAAGTTACGCAAATAAATCCAAAAAGCGTCATTTTACCTCGAAAAACTGAAATTTTCCATATTTCCCCCATTCTTTGACATGGGTCAACAAAAGGGCTGTTATCGCACACAATTTTCCGTAAACGCTTGCGTAGACCAAAAAATCGTCGTACCTTTGCAGCGTCAAAAGAATTAAAGCTTGTCCCGAAAAGGGAAAGCAACGTAAGCCAAAAGGGCTACGTTCAGGATAACATTATTAAAGTAGGGGCGGCCCAACACACCGCTCTGAGTAAAGAAAAGAAAGGGTAAAAAGATGAAAAAGATGATTTTGACAATGGTAGCAATGCTGAGTATGACAACCGCATTTGCTGAGGGTGAGACCGCAAACAGTGTAAGCAACTTGGAGGCTTATGAGATGAATATCAATATGAATAAGCTCTCTGACGCACTCGGTCTGGCCGACGATCAGAAGGAAGTAGTGGAAAGCATTCACCACACCTTTGGTGCCGAGCTGATGTTCGCTGCACAGTATGGTAACAACGATCGTCGTATGTACATCGATCGTGCTATCAGCAACGACGTGAAGTGGATGCGTTACGTACTGACTGAGAATCAGATGCGTACCTACCTCAAGCTGCTCAATGCTACGATCAACAATCGTGGACTGAACAAGTAAGTTATTGGTTTTTTGGTTGATTGGGGGGCATTCCATGAGGAATGCCTCTTTTTTATGCCATAAAATTTGCAAGTCTCGAATATTTTTACTTATTTTGCAGTCAGAAATCGACTAAAAACGTTATAAAGAGATGAAAACATTCAAATTATTCCTTGTCTCAGTGGTAACCGCCGTATTCGTCGGCTGTGGCACCACCAACACGGTACCCATCACAGGGCGCCAGCAAACACTGATGGTCAGCGACGGTGATATCCTCTCGCTCTCCACCCAGCAGTACTCCGAGTTTATGAAGTCGGCCAAGCTCTCTACCAACCAAGCCAATACGGCCATGGTAAAGCGGGTAGGGCAGAACTTAGCTAACGCCGTGACCAGCTATCTCACTGCCGCTGGCCTGCAGAACGACCTGCAGTACTACAAGTGGCAGTTCAACCTCGTGCAGGACAATCAGGTGAATGCCTGGTGTATGCCTGGCGGTCTGATCTGTGTTTACGAAGGCATCCTGCCTGTCACACAAGACGAAGCCTCGTTAGCTATCGTGCTGGGTCATGAGATTGCCCACGCCGTAGCGCGCCACTCTGCCGAGCAGATGAGTACCCAGATGAAACAGCAGTATGGTGTGCAGATCGGTGCTGCCGTGTTGGGCGGACTGGGCATGGGCACTAACACCTCGTCTATCCTCCAGGCCATCGCCTCGCAGGGCTTCAACTTCGCCAACCTGAAATACTCGCGCAACCACGAGAGCGAGGCCGACCACATGGGCCTTATCTTCGCCGCTATGGCCGGCTACGATCCCAATGTAGCCGTCAGCTTCTGGCAGCGTATGTCAGCCCAGTCGAGCAGCAAAACGGCCGAGTTCCTGAGCGATCATCCCTCCGATGCCACTCGTATCAAGCAGATCCAGGGCTGGCTCCCCGAGGCGCTGAAGTACTACAAGCCCGCCACCACGACCAGCAAGACAACAACCTCTAAGACACTCAAGTCTACCACCACCAAGACCACCAAGACCACCAAGAAGAAATGAAACATCTGTTATGGTCAGCTATGCTGACGGCAGCCCTCGGCAGTTGGTCGGTGGGCCGTGTGCAGGCGCAGGAAAGTGCCAGCCTCTTCGATGTCAAGGCGCCCCAGTTCGAGAAGTTCGTGATGATCACCGAAGATGGTGTGCCCCTGTTCAAGCAGGCCGACGAGCGCAGTCCCCGTCTGTTGGCGTGGAACGAGAATGTAGAGTCCGACATGGCCGATATCCAGTACCGCTGGGACGATGAGCCCAAGCCAGGTGCCGAATACTTCGCCAACCCCGAGCAGATGTTCACCTTCTCGCTGCTGCCCGTTTTAGGCGAGGAAGGCGACTTCTACAAGGTGGGCATCTTCAACAACTGGCGCCCAATCGAGGCCGCCTATGTCCCCAAGTCCGTAGCCAGCGACATCGCCACAGGTCCCATCACCGATGAGATCCTGGCCAAGCAGAACTACCGCACCTGTACCATGGTGAACGCTGGTCCCCAGAAAGGACTGATTGTGATGACCGCCTTCACCGAGCTCGACGAAGAAGTGGTAAAGGTGGGTCAGCTCATGGGCGACTGCCTCGTCGTGCCCGATCATCCCGAAATCTACTGCAGCTTCTCGCCTGAGAATAAGGATATCAGGGTAGTGGTCGATGATACGTCCAACAACTGCACTGTCTTCTACGGCCCTGCGCAGAGCTACGAGGAGAGTGGCGAGTTCGATGTACGCGTGTTAGATGTCAAGAAGCTCACCGCCCAGCATATCGAAACTATCTACAAATGGGCCAAGAGCAGTCCCGCCCCCCAAACCGAGGCCTACTACTATTTCCCCACCTATCACGCCTTCGAAAGCCTCTACCAATTGCAGATGTTTATGTACAAATAAAAAATCGGGGCTCGCAATAGCGCGAGCCCCGACTCTTGTTAGGATTATTTTATTTTGCTACTAATATCATGGATAAGACTGAACACCTGAGCATGTGGAATAAGTGCTATCTCAACGATAATCATTTGAATATCTGAAATGATATCCTCTTCCGTCACTTTTTCTAACTGCTTTTGTAACTCTGCTTCAATCTTTTCCGCACACGTTCTTATATCTTCCTCATTCTCCTTGATGGCTTTCATCAGTTTATCAATACTTTTCTGGCTTTTACTGGTATGCTTGGAGTTTTTATTTCTTTCATTGATATAATCCAATGTTAATTGAAAAGAATATGACAAACAATCAAGGGAATAGTCTTCTAATGCCAATTCGAGTGCTATATGATGCTTCATAATATATTGGAAATGGAACTGATCCTTAACGCTCATCATACCACCGGTCTTTATGGCATTAACGGTTTGCTCCACAAAAATCCATTCTTTATCAACCAACTCACCGATTGTACGAGGACTGATCAAAGGAATGTCCTTGAAGGCCTCTTTAAACTCGCGTTTTACTCTCAGACGTAACTTATCCAGATCAACATCGTTTGCGTGTTCAACCATCTCAGAATAAAGGATGTCACGATACCTCTTGTTAAGATCCATAGCCGTTTTGCGAAGTTTCTTGATTTCTTTGCTCTTGATGATCGCATCCTCGACATTCTTAGGCTTAATGATTGAATAATCCTGGCCATCGACAGGAATAAACAGACTTTTCTTCAATTCAGGGAAGACATCCCAGTATTTGCTAAGGCGTTCAATTTTCTTGTTCGAAATGCGACGCTCTTTTTCTTTTGCAACCTTTGACATTGCGTTTTTCTTTGTTACGTGTTTCTTTTCCATTTTTTTGTGTTTAAATACTAATCGTTTTTGTTGTTGTACTCCTAAGGAGCTCAAAACGGCTGCAAAAGTACAATAATTGTACGACACGGCCAAATAATTAGTGATAAGAAACCTTAAAGTGTGTGAAGTGTTTGGCACTTTTAGGTAGTTACATTACGAGTAACTATGGGTTACATTACGACTAACTACCAGTTACATTACTACTAAGTAGAAGTTTAAAGGTACTAAACTCCACGTTTAAAGGTACTAAACTACCAGTTTACTACTTTTAAACTATATCTCGTCAAAAGTAAAACAACTTGTTTTACTGTCGTGGAGATGCTTTCCAAGCGTGTAAAAGATAGTCTTTTCAAAGGTAAAACAAGTTGTTTTGTTGTAAGAGATGATATCTGAATGGTGCCCTAAAAACAAGAGCCGCATCCCCGATATTGAGGATGCGGCTTATCATGGATTCGTCAATCTGCGGATTAGAATGGAATCTTGTAACCAACGGTGAGCTGGATCACACTGTTGCGAACACTGCCGTCGCCCTTGTTGATCTTAGAAACGCCGAGGTTGTAGCGGGCGTCGATCACGAAGTTAGAGAACTCATAAGAAGCGCCGATGGGCACATCGAGAATGATAGACTGGGTATAGTCTTTTACATCAACCTCAACATTGCCACTCTTTTCCTTGGCTGACATGACAAATGCAGGCTGCAAACCAACCTTCAGAGCGAAACCGGGAGCTACGTAGAAATTGGCCAGAACGGGGATATTCAGGAAATCGTAGTTTGCCTTTGAGTCGCCCTTGCCTTCGGCGCCCTGCATAGAATAGAGTAAACCTGCAGACAGACCGATCATAGGAGATACCTGATACATAGCCTCGGCACCAGCTACCAGGCCGAACTTCATACTTGTACCATCAACATCACCGGCCAGATTTGCCAGATTGACACCTACTTTCGGGGTAATTGAAAATGTACCCGGATCTTGCTGTGCACTTGCTGCCAGGGTGGCTACCATCATGACAGCGATCATCATCATCTTTTTCATACTTTTAATTTTTAATTGGTTATAATTATGAAAACATGGCAAAGATAAGTATTTTCCTGATAACTTCCAAGAAATTATCCTAAAAAATGGGAAAAACGGGTGATATTTGTGAATTATGTGGATAAATATGCCTATCTTTGCGGAAAATTTAATATAAAATAAGGTATATGAAGATGAAACTATTCTTGACGATTTGTCTGGCTAGCGGACTGATGACGGCCCAGGCGCAGACGAAGGGTGGGGGAATCTCGCAGGAGATGCTCCAACAGATTCAGAAAGAGGCCCAGCAGCAGCCTGTGAACAAGGCGCTGGCCAATGCCATAGCCGCCAACAGCATCGACGCGCTGGCGAAGAACCACAGTCAGGCTGGCGCCATCGATACGTGGTTCAGTGTGGAGACGAAGAAGCAGTCGATCACCGACCAGCAGTCGTCGGGGCGTTGCTGGATGTTCAGCGGCCTGAACGTGTTGCGTGCCAACTATACCCAGCAGGCCGACTCGCTGCAGTTAGAGTTCTCGCAGGCTTACCTCTTCTTCTGGGATCAGTTAGAGAAGGCGAACCTGATGCTGCAGGGGGTGATAGACACGGCCAACAAGCCCATCGACGATCCGAGGGTGCAATTCTTCTTTAAGTCGCCCATCGGCGATGGTGGTACGTTCTGCGGTGTGGCCGACCTGACGGAGAAGTACGGACTGGTGCCTGCCGAGGTGATGCCAGAGACGTTTGCCAGCGATAACACCTCGAAGGCGCGCGCGCTGGTGGCCTCGAAGTTGCGCGAATATGGTTTGCAGTTGCGCGATATGGTAGCCAAGAAACAGAGCCAGGCAGCCATCAGCAAGGCCAAGGCTACGATGCTGGCACAGATCTACCGCATGCTGGAGCTGACCATTGGCTCGCCTGTGGAGCAGTTCTCGTATGCCTTCAAGACGAAGAGTGGCAAGGCTGTGGGTCCTGCCAAGCAGTACACGCCGCAGTCGTTCTATCAGGAGGTGGTGGGTCAGTCGCTGAACGGCACTTTCATCATGGCGATGAACGATCCGCGCCGCCCTTACTACAAGACTTACGAGGTAGAGTATGATCGCCACACCTACGACGGCCATAACTGGAAGTACGTGAACCTGCCGATGGAAGATATCGAGCAGATGGCCATCGCCTCGCTGAAAGACGGTCGTAAGCTGTACAGCTCGTACGATGTGGGTAAGTTCTTAGATCGTAAGCGCGGCTATGCCGACACGGAGAACTTCGATTACGGCGCACTCTTCGGCACCACCTTCGGCATGGACAAGGCCCAGCGCATCTCGACCTTCGACAGTGGCTCTACCCACGCCATGACACTGACGGCCGTCGATCTCGACGAGCAGGGCAAGGCCACGAAGTGGAAGGTGGAGAACTCGTGGGGCGCCTCGTGGGGACAGCAGGGCTGTCTGATCATGACCGATCGCTGGTTCCGTGAGTTTATGTTCCGCCTGGTGGTGAACAAGAAATATGTGCCTGAGAATATCCTGAAGGCCGCAGAATCGGAGCCTGTGATGGTGATGCCCGAGGATCCGCTCTTCCTGCCCGACGAGTAATCACGAAGCGATGAAGCCTGCCCTGATTTTCCAGCAGTATATCTGGCTGATCAATACCTTCCGCCGTTACGGAAGGTTGACGCTCGACGAACTGAATGAGCGATGGATGCACGACGAGGTGGCTGAGGGTAACCCCTTGTCGCGCTCCTCGTTTAACCGCCATCGCGACGCCATCCTCGATATGTTCGGGGTGGTGATAGAGTGCGACACGAAGGCGGGCTATAAGTATTATATCTATAATCCCGAGGTGCTCGACGATGACAGCCTGGAGCGCTGGATGCTCTCCACGCTGACCGTTGGCGGCGTGCTCTCCGACAGTGTGTCGCTGAAGGATCGTATCATTTTAGAGAATGTGCCTGCGGGCGAAGAGTTTCTTCAGACTATCATCCGTGCTATCAAGGCGGGCAAGCAGATTGTGATGGGATATCAGCGCTTTGGGGCCGACAGCTACGAGAAGACCGTTGCGCCATACGCCCTGAAACTGTTTCATCAGCGTTGGTATCTGTTGGCCTTTACGGGGCGGCATTACGCCATCTACTCGCTCGACAGGATGAAGTCGGTATCGCTGGCCGCTGAGGACTTTACGATGCCATCAGACTTCTCGCCACAGGACTATTTCTCCGAGTATTTCGGTGTGCTGACGGATGAGACAGCGCTGGCCCATGTGGTGGTTCGTGCCTATGGCAAGACGGCCAATTATCTCCGCACGCTGCCTCTGCATCAGTCGCAGTGCGAGGCGGCATCCACAGAGGACTATACTGATTTCACCTTCGATATCCGACCAACAGCCGACTTTATCGGCGAGCTGCTGTCGTACGACGCCGGCATCGAGGTGATCCAGCCTGTAGAGCTCCGACAGCAGTTTGAGCAACTGATCCAGCGGATGCTCGCCCGCTATGGAAAGTAGTCCTTTCGGCTACCTTCGCATAGCATCTTCAGCCCATCTGGTCCGCATCCTCGCCTTGTCGCGTGCCTCTCTGGCCCACGCCATGTGCATCTGTGCCTTCGAGAGGGCATCGTTCGCCCAGTTGGTGTACATCCGCGAACGGTCGTAGTCGCCATCTTTGGCATAGTCTTCGGCCTGGCGCATGTATCTGTTGGCCTGGTCGGTGTACTGCTGGGCCTCACGTTCATATCTCTCTGCCTGTTCGTTATACTGCTGAGCCTCACGGAGATACTGCTGTGCCTTGTCGGCCTGGACAATGTTGTTTGCACTCATGCTCATCGTAGTGCAAACCAATGCTAATAAAAACAATACTCTTTTCATAAGCGTTCCTTTCTTTTAAGTTACAACGATAAAGAGGCCTTAAAATGCATGTTTTCTATCAGGGATTCTTTCTCTGTTTGCATACTTTAACATATAATCTCTGAGGCTGTACCGACTTTTGGTACAGCATGTCTCTATCTTTGCACCCAGATAACATGATTGTGAAACTTAAAAGTATAAGATTATGATGGGATTATTCTTTATGATTGTGATGGTGATTGCCCTAGGCAGCCTGATGAGTAGTTATGTGGATGTGGTGAACGAGCCCGATAGAAAATAAAAGCTTTGAAATTTGGCTTTTCGCTTACTTATTCGTACCTTTGCAGACATGATGCAAGATAATAGCGAAGAACGGTTTCCGATAGTGGATGAAGAGGGCAACGTGGTGGGCTCGGCTACAAGGGGCGAGTGCCATAACGGCTCAAGGCTGTTGCACCCTGTGGTGCATCTGCATGTGTTTAACTCGCGGGGCGAGGTGTATCTACAGAAACGTCCTGAGTGGAAGGATATACAGCCAGGGAAGTGGGATACCAGCGTAGGCGGTCACATAGATTATGGTGAAACACCTGAGACGGCCTTAGTCAGAGAGGTACGCGAGGAACTGGGTATCACGGACTTCACGTCGGAGCGAGTGGGGCAGTATGTGTTTGACAGCAAACGGGAGCGTGAACTGGTCTACGTGAACCGCACGACCTATGATGGCGAGATAAAGCCCTCTGTTGAGGAACTCGACGGAGGGCGCTTCTGGACACTCGACGAGATCCGTGAGGCCATCGGACAGCAGATTCTGACGCCCAACTTCGAGAGCGAGTTCCAACGGTTCTTCTTATCTACGCTTATTTAACCAGTACTTTCTTGCCACCGATGATATTGATGCCCTTATGGGGCTGGGTGAGTCGTCGGCCGTTCAGGTCGTAGATAGGCTGCTCTTTCGCTTCGTCTTCAGGCACACCTAAGATGGCTGTGGCATCCGACTTGGTGATAAAGAAGATGGTCAGATAGTTTGAATGGTAGTACCATTTATTGTCGTCCCACGATTTCAGATATTGAATACCGACGATGTATTTGCCCTGTGGAATACCGGTTAGCGGATACTCAAACCTAACTGTTGTCTGTGCGTTGCTGGTGAATCGTTTGGTAACAGTCTCGCTGACGGCGACCTGTTCCATATCCTCATTCCATATCTTGAGCCTCGTTTTGATATCAGCCGTTTTGCCTGTGTTCTTGAAGGTTGTGCTCATCACCAGCTTATCTTTTGACGACATTCCCTCTAAGTTCTTGTTCTCGCAGTTGGCCGATACAAACTGAATGATCGGCGACGATGCGGTTGACTCTTTCTTGACGGTGAAGTTCGTGAGCATGTCTTTCCTGTATTTCCAGTTGTTGTCTCCCCATGACTCCTGATATTGTATCGTGGCGATGTATTTGCCTTCGGTCAGATTCTTCAAGGAATATTCAAAGGCAACCTCGGTCTCGGCATTCTTCGGGAACGACTTGCTGAGCGTCTCACTGGCAGCAACGCCTTTCATGTCTGCATCCCATATCCTCAGGCGGGTGTTTACCTTGGACGTCTTGCCGGTATTCTTAAAGGTAGCCCGAAGCGTAAGCACATCGCTGGGTTTCAGCTGGTCTAAGTTGTTGTTGTGGCAAGTTACAGACACGAACTCTACCTTTGGTGTCGAGGTATCGCCATTTGGATCGCCCTTGAGGGTGACTTCAATCTTTCCGCCTTTCACCTTCAGCAGATAATAGTCTGTCATACTTCCCAAGGTGCGGATATAGGTTTTCCTCTTCTTGTTGTGATCAGTGGCCACCGGATAAAGGAGATAGGTGGCACCTTCCTCAAAGTTCTTGCTGTCGATGGATTTAGAGATGTTCTTGTAGCCATACCTCGACTTCTGGTTGGTCACCTCATAGAGGCCATATACCGACTTGCCTGTGCTGACATTCTTCAGTTCCCATCCCCAGAAGCCGTTGTAGCCGCCATAGTAATAGTTGGCATCGGAACTATGGCACCAGAAGTTGGTAAAAGTGATGCTCAGATTATTGGCATTGAACTCGAACTTATCGGCATACCAAGGGTCTTCGTGATTGCCTACCTCCTTGGGAGACAACAGGCAGACCATCTCCTGATCGTTGGTGTAGTTATGCGTTTTATCGTTGCTTTTCGGTCGGATAGATGACAGCAGAAAATAACCATTGGCCGAACCATACCATCCGAAGTTGAAATGATAGTGCCCTGATGCGTCGCAGCCATCCAGCACAAAGGCGTGGCCAGAGACATTTCCTTCGCTGTCGGGATCACTCTCTCCACGATAGAGGATCGGGCGCCCTGCCTTCAGCTCTTCCTGAATAATCTGATCCCATTCTTCACTGATGTGATAGTTTCTACGATATATCCTGGCATTGGGATTATACTTGAAGTTGTGTATCATGGCATAGGTGGCGTTCGTGTAGTTTGCTGACGAACTGCTGCTGGCATAGTCCATATAGACGGATACGCCACAGGCATGCATCAGGGTGGAAACGGCATTGACGGAGGCATTGGAAGATGAAGCATCGTAGCTGTTCTGCATCTTTGACCAGTTGAATGATACTGCCGAGAAATCCATGCTCTGATCAATACTGTTTTTCTTAGAGGTGTACGAGTTGGAACCCTGACCCTTTGACGGATATCTGTGATAGTTCATGATCTGTGCCATCGCCGTAGCCACACAGCCAGTGAGGCATCGTTTGTTGGTCTTGGGATCCATCGGACATTCGTTGTTATAATAGTTGCCCTGTCCCCATTGGGTCTTGATCAGCGGACTGACGGCACTGGTGGCGCGTGTCTTGGATACTTCTGACAGGTCGATACTATTTCCCTGTACCTGAAGTTGTTGGTATTCCTGATGATACTGCTCTAAAAGCACCTGCAAGCCACAAGGAATCTCATCGGCTTTAAATAATCCATTTTCCGAATAGCCCAGAATTTGATCCTGACGCTCATCGCCAGAGACGATGACAAACCTGGCATTTGCTTCGTCGTTGAATACAAAGAAACCAGCGTCGTCCGTGGTGGCGCTTCTGGTCAGATGAGTTGTGTGCCCATTCCGTGTCATTAACTCCTGTCCGAAGAAACTCTGGGCGATGGCTTCTGCAGATGATTCACTGCGAGGTTGTGAACTCGCAACACTGCTGATGGCTGTTAGCCATACAGCTATCAGGAGCCTTGAGAAGTATGTGCTGGCGTTGTTCATCTTATTTTACTTCAATGTTGATGGATTCCATGATTTTACGCTGACGATCGCTGACCTTCAGCGTGAGTGTGCCAGACTGATGACTGCTGCGGACGATGACGACGAGTTGACCATTGAAGAGTTTCATCGTAGGTTTGACGAACGACTCCAGACTGGTGGCATCGCCATTACAGACGGCCTCGAAAGTGCCGGAGCCAGTGACCTCGAAAGTCAGTTGGTCGTCGGCCTGAGGGATGAGCGTGCCGTCGGCATCGGTGAGCGAGACGGTGATGAATGCCAAATCGGAGGCATCCGAATTAAGAATTGCGAATTGAGAATTAAGAGAGGCGTGTTGTGTCCAGGCGTCGAGTTTTAGTTTTGCGGGTTTGCCTGCCGTGCGGATAGTGCGGGAGCCTGCCTTGCGACCATCAGCATCGTAGCACACCACATTCAGTTCGCCTGGCTCATATATCACGTTGTTCCAGCGCAGACGATAACGATCCAAGCGCGATGAGGGATCCTTGCTGATCTTTCCCTGGCTCTTACCATTGACAAAGAGCTCGGCAGTGGGGTAGTCGGTATAGCAATACACAGGTGTTACCTTGCCGATGCGATGGCCCTTGTCCTTCTTGGCATTGCCCCAAGACCAGTGGGGCAGGAGGTGGATGGTATGGGCATTCTTGTTCCATTTGGAGCGATAGAGCCAATAACGATCCTTCGGCAAGCCAGCCAAATCGCAGATGCCGAAATAGCTGGAGCGCGAGGGCCAGTATTCATCGTAGGGTGTGGGCTCGCCAAGATAATCGTAGCCTGTCCACACAAACTCTCCAATCACCCAGTCTTTGTCGTCCTGCCATACCCAGTCATCGTCAGGCAGATTACTCCACGAACAGTATTCCACATCGTAGCTGGAGCATTGGCCATCGGCCTTTTTGATAGCCGTAGGATCATAACTGGGTGCCCAAGAGGCATATTGTGAGTTGTCCGTCACCTCAACAGGGAACTTATACACACCACGCGAGCTGACTGTTGAGGCCGTTTCTGAACCCAACAGGAAACCCTGAGGCAGTTGCTCGATGTTCTTCGGGTATTTGTGGACGCGGTAGTTGAAGCCTGGCACATCCATCACTTGGGCGAAGCCGTTCTTTAAAGCTTCCTCGGCCCGATCCATGCCCTGCGTGACAGGTCGTGAGGGATCAAGCTGGTGGCAGAGAGCCTGCAGGTGACTGGATATCTCGCGACCGTTCTTGCTGTTCTGTTCAGGAATCTCATTACCTATCGACCACATGACGATGCTGGGGTGATTGCGGTTGGCGAGGACGAGGTTGGTGATATCATTATCGCCCCAGTCTTTGAAGAAACGGGCATAGCCATTCTTGCACTTGGGATAGAGCCACATGTCGAAACTCTCGGCCATCACCATCATGCCTAAGGAATCGCAGATATCCATCTGCATCTGTGAGGGCATATTGTGAGAAGTACGGATGGCATCGCAGCCCATCTCCTTCATCGTCTTGATTTGGCGGATGAGGGCAGCTTTGTTGATGGCGGCACCCAGCGGGCCTAAGTCGTGATGCAGACAGACACCCTTGAGTTTGCGGGTAATGCCATTAAGTTGGAAGCCTCCCTTCTTAGACACTTTGACGGTGCGGATGCCGAACTGCTGTGTGACCTCGTCGAGCAGCTGACCATTCTGCATGTATTTGATGTGTGCCTTATATAAATAAGGTGTTTCTGGCGACCAAAGCTGGGGATTCTGGATCGTCATCGTCATGTCAGCCTGAGCGTAATCGTCGAGTTCTGACACGTGTTCATGTCCCACAAGCTTCCCATTGCTGTCACGCAGTTCCACCTCGAAAGCCAGCTGGTCGTCTTGTTTGCCGTCGGCTCCTACAGTCACCTGAACGGTGGCCTGTTCGGCGTTGAGTTGGGTGGTTTGGATAAATGTCTTCCACGGATCAATATATGACTCACCAGTGGTAATGAGTTTCACAGGCCGATAGATGCCTGCACCAGGATACCAGCGCGAACTCTCTTCCACATTCTTCAGATCTACCTCCAGCAGATTCTCACCCGCTTTCATGTATGGGGTGATGTCTATGCGGAACGCATTGTAGCCGTAAGCCCAGTAACCTGCTTCCTGTCCATTCAAGAAGACTGTAGGCTCAGCCATCGCGCCATCGAAGAGCAGCTCGGCATGTTTGCAGTTAGCAGGGATTTTGATGGTGCGCTTGTAATGTCCCTCACCGATCCAGGGTAGGGCACCAGAGCGGCCACTCTTCTCCGTGGCCTCTTTCTCACCGTTTTGTTCGATGGCCACGAGTTGCAAGTCCCATTTCTTGTCGAAGGGTCCACTGATGGCCCAGTCGTGAGGCACACTGACAGTCTGCCAAGTCTGCTTGTCCTGCGAGAAACTCCAGTTGTCGCTCAGGGTGATCTCCTGTCGCTGGGCGAAAGCCGTTATTGCCATCAGAGAGGCCAAGGAAAGTAGTCTGAATCTCATATCAATTCGTTTTAGTTTGTCATTCTGCTGCAAAAATACAAAAAAAGATTGAAAGTCTCGCAAAAAAATCGTAAATTTGCACCCATAACACCAAAACAGAAGAATCATGAAGCGAATAAAGATTGTTTGCCTGCTCTCAGTTTTCCTGCTGACAGCCCAGGCGCAGACCACACCCGAGCCTTTCTGGTTGGGTGCTGATATCAGTGGTACTACCGAGCTCGAAGCCCGTGGCGTTCAGTTGATGAATGCGAAGGGGGAGCCTCGTGAGAATACGGCACTGATGAAAGATCTCGGATTGAATGCTGTTCGACTGCGTGTTTGGGTGAATCCCAGGTTCGGTTTCTCGGGCAAGGACGATGTGCTTGTGATGGCAAAGCGTGCCAAGGAACAGGATATGGCCCTGATGATCGACTTCCACTATAGTGACTGGTGGGCTGATCCTGGCAAGCAAAACATCCCTGCTGCGTGGGCTGAGATGGATTTCGAGGCGATGAAACAGGCCTTAGCAGATCATACTAAAGATGTACTTCAAATACTGAAAGATCATGACATAGACGTTAAATGGGTACAGGTGGGGAACGAGACTACTCATGGCTTTCTGTGGCCGATGGGAAGGGCTGAGGAGAACATGGCGCAGTATGCTGGATTGACCAAGGCTGGCTGTGAGGCAGTGAAGACTGTCTATCCCAATGCCAAGACCATCATTCACCTCGATGGCGGCTGCGATCCCTATCGTTACAACTTCATCTTTGACGGTCTGAAGCAGTATGACTGTCCTTGGGATATCATCGGTATCAGTGTTTATCCTTATTGGGATATCGAGTCAAAGCTCGAAACTTCATGGGAAGGAACAGTCCGAGACTTCGCTGCCAATGTTCGTGCTTTATATGCAAAATATCATACACCATTGATGATTGTGGAAACAGGAGTGGAAGCTAAGAAGCCTGTAGAGGGCAAGCAGATTCTGGCCGCGATCATCCGTGCGGCGAAGGAAGATTGCGATGGCCAGTGCCAAGGTGTGTTCTACTGGGCGCCTGAGTTGGAGGGACCTTATCCTCTGGGTGCCTTTGCCAATCATCAGCCAACGGCCATTATGGAGGCTTTTACAGAGGCTGCCCATTGATTTAGGTGGCAAATTATCTGTTTTCCGACAAATAATCAACGTTTTTGTTGGCTATTTGAGGGATTTAGTGTACTTTTGCACCTAAATTTTAAAAATATACATAATAAGTATGCGACATCAGTTAAGAAGTGCTGTCTGCACTGAAGGCCGAAGGATGGCTGGAGCCCGTGCCCTCTGGGTGGCTACGGGTATGAAACGTGAGCAGTTTGGTAAGCCCATTATCGCCATTGTGAACTCATTTACCCAGTTTGTGCCTGGTCATACACATCTGCATGAGATTGGTCAGATTGTTCGTGAGGAAATCGAGAAGATGGGCTGCTATGCGGCTGAGTTCAACACCATTGCCATCGACGACGGTATTGCCATGGGCCACGACGGTATGCTGTATTCGTTACCCTCTCGTGATATCATTGCCGACAGCGTAGAATATATGGTCAATGCCCATAAGGCTGACGCCATGATCTGCATCTCCAATTGCGACAAGGTGACACCAGGCATGCTGATGGCCTCGATGCGACTGAATATCCCGACGGTGTTCTGTTCGGGCGGTCCGATGGAGGCTGGCAGATGGCGTGGTGAGAATGCCGACCTGATTACGGCGATGGTAAAAGGAGCAGATCCCTCTGTGACTGATGAAGAGATGGAGGAGATTGAGAACTGTGCTTGTCCGGGTTGCGGAAGCTGCTCGGGTATGTTTACGGCCAACTCGATGAACTCGCTGACAGAGGCTATCGGATTGTCGTTGCCTGGCAATGGAACGATCCTTGCTACCCATACCAATCGTATCGAACTGTTCAAGGCCGCTGCCCGTCAGGTGGTGAAGAACGCCTTTGCCTACTATGAGGATGGTGACGAGAGCGTGCTGCCCAAGAACATCGCTACCCGCAAGGCCTTTATGAATGCGATGGCACTGGATATCGCCATGGGTGGAAGTACCAATACCGTGCTGCATCTCTTGGCTGTGGCTCAGGAGGCTGGTGCCGACTTCACGATGAAGGATATCGATGAACTCTCGCGTCGTGTGCCTTGTCTGTGTAAGCTCGCTCCGAATACGCAGAAGTACAGTGTTCAGGAGTGCGGCAGAGCTGGTGGTATCCTGGGTATTCTGAATGAATTGAATAAAGGCGGGTTAGTCGATGGTTCTGCTATCCGTGTGGATGGCATGACGCTGACGGAAGCCCTGAAGAAATACTCGATTGTTGATGGCGCTGTGGATGCCGAGGCCAACCGCATTTATCAAACCGCTCCTGGAAACAGATTCTCAACAAAGATGGGTTCGCAATCGGAAGAGTGGGGCACACTCGATACCGATCGTGCCAACGGATGTATCCGCGATCTGGAACATGCCTATACGAAGGATGGTGGTCTGGCTGTGCTCTTTGGTAATATTGCTCAAGACGGTTGTGTGGTAAAGACTGCTGGCGTTGATGAGTCGCTCTGGCATTTTGAAGGTCCTGCTGTCTGCTTTGACTCTCAGGAAGATGCCTGCGAGGGAATCCTTGGTGGTAAGGTGAAAAGTGGAGACTGTGTGGTGATTACCCACGAAGGCCCAAAGGGTGGTCCAGGTATGCAGGAGATGCTCTATCCCACGAGCTATATTAAGTCGATGCATCTTGGTAAAGAGTGCGCCCTGATTACCGACGGTCGTTTCTCTGGTGGTACCAGTGGCTTGAGTATTGGTCATATCTCGCCTGAGGCTGCCAACGGTGGTAATATCGGAAAGATCAAAGATGGCGATATCATCGTGATCGATATTCCTTCACGTAGCATCAGTGTGAAGCTTAGCGACGAAGAACTCGCAGCCCGTCCGCAACAGCCTTTGAAGCGCAACCGTGTGGTATCGAAGGCCTTACGTGCCTATGCTCAGAGTGTAGCGAGTGCCGACAAGGGTGGCGTGAGAATTATTGAATAAAGAAAACAGTAAAAAGGTAAAGAAGTCAATGACTAAGCAAACGATTACCGGATCAGAGGCATTAATGCTGGCTTTGAAGGCTGAAGGGGTGAAGACTATCTTTGGATACCCTGGCGGTTCCATCATGCCAGTCTACGATGCGCTCTACGACTATACACGAGGCAATAAGAAAGCTTTCGACCACATCCTCGTACGTCATGAACAGGCTGCAACCCACGCTGCAGAAGGTTTTGCACGCGTCTCTGGCGAGGTTGGTGTGGCTTTAGTGACGAGTGGTCCTGGGGCTACGAATACGTTGACGGGTGTGGCTGATGCGATGCTTGACTCAACACCGATTGTGGTGATTGCCGGTCAGGTGCCCATCGGAGCACTGGGAACAGATGCCTTCCAGGAGGTAGACCTTGTGGGTGTGGCCCAGCCTATCTCCAAATGGAGTTATCAGATACGTCATGCCGAAGATATTGCATGGGCCGTCAGTCGTGCGTTCTATATCGCCCGTAGTGGTCGTCCCGGTCCTGTGGTGCTCGACTTCCCGAAGAATGCCCAGACAGAGATGGTAGAGTTCGAACCTGAGAAGGTAGACTTTATCCGTTCGTATGTGGCTTACCCGAAGCTTGACATGAAGGCTGTGCGTGAAGCTGCCGAACTCATCAATAACGCCAAGAAACCATTGGCACTGGTAGGACAGGGTGTGGAACTGGGAAATGCCCAACAGGAACTGGTGCGCTTCCTCGAAAAGGCCGATATCCCTGCTGGTCGAACGATGCTGGGCCTCTCGGCATTGCCTTCTACCCATCCGCTTAATGTTGGTATGCTGGGTATGCACGGCAACTACGCACCCAACCTGAAGGAACAGGAATGCGATGTACTGATTGCTATCGGTATGCGTTTCTCGGATCGTGTGACAGGAAATATCAAGACCTATGCCAAACAGGCCAAGGTGATTCATCTGGATATCGACCATAGTGAGATTGACAAGAACGTTAAGACTGATGTGGCTGTGATTGCCGACTGTAAGGAGTCTTTACCAGCTATTACGGAACTGCTGAATAAAACCGATCATAAAGGTTGGCGTGAGTCGTTTATCCCCTTACAGAAAAAGGAATATGAAAAAGTAATAGAGCCTGCTATCCATCCGAAGAAAGGTCCGTTGCTGATGGGAGAGGTGGTTAACGCAGTGGCAGAGGCAACACAGGGCGATGCAGTGCTGGTGACGGATGTCGGTCAGAACCAGCTTTTCGCCACGCGTTACTTCAAATATCCCAAGAAGCGCAGTCTCTGTACCAGTGGCGGTCTGGGTACGATGGGTTATGGTATGCCCGCCGCTATCGGTGCCACCTTTGGTGCTCCTGGTCGTACGGTTGTCAGTTTCTCTGGCGATGGCGGTTTCCAGATGTGTATCGAGGAACTTGGTACCATCATGGAACAGCAATGTCCTGTGAAGATGGTGCTGATGAACAACCATTATCTCGGCAATGTTCGCCAGTGGCAGGATATGTTCTGGAAGCGTCGTAAGTCGTTTACCAAGATGCTCAACCCCAACTATGAACTCATTGCCCAGGGCTATGGTATCCCATACCAGGCAGTCGTCGATCGTAAGGATTTGAAGGCTGCTGTGGAGAAGATGCTGAACACGGAAGGTCCGTATATTCTGGAATGTGCTATCCTCGAAGACGATAATGTGCTGCCGATGACGCCTCCGGGTATGAATATCGATGATATGATGCTGGAGATAAACGTGTAGCGGGTTTCACCCTGAATGATGAATGATAAATGATAAATGATAAATGGAAGAGAAGAAACTATATACCCTTTTGGTTTATTCAGAGAATGTGGCTGGTATCCTGAATCAGGTAACGGCTGTGTTTACGCGTCGTCAGGTGAACATTGAGAGCCTGAATGTATCGGCCTCCAGCATTCCTGGTGTCCATAAATACACCATTACCGCCTGGAGTGACGAGGATCAGATTCAGAAGATTGTGCGTCAGATAGAGAAAAAGATCGATGTGGTAAAAGCCAACTATTTCACTGACGAACAGCTGTTTATCCGTGAGTCGGGCCTCTATAAACTGGCTACTGAAAAAGTTCTGGATAATCCCGAGATATCGCGAACCATTCGCCGTTTCCAGGCCAGTATCATCGAGGTAAACCCCACCTACGTCATTGTTCAGATGCATGGCGTTACCGAGGATATCATCTCCCTTTATCGTGCCCTTGATGCTTTTGGCTGTGTACTGCAATACACCCGTTCTGGTCGTATCGCTGTTACTCGTGGTATGCAAGAACAGGTGAGCGAGTTCTTGGAAGAAAGGGAGAGGGAGTGAGAATTAAAAAGTGAATAATCTGATACCGCATGGAAAAGGTAGGAATATACGAGTTTATGGCGGAGCCGTTTCACTGTGATTTCTCGCAGCGGCTCTTTATGGGACATCTGGGTAATCACATGCTGAATGCGGCTGATTTCCACTCATCAGCACGTGGCTTTGGTATGAAGTATCTACTGACAATCAATCGTTCGTGGGTGCTCTCTCGTCTGGCCATTGAGATGGATGAGATGCCGCAGATGTACACGAAATTTAATGTAGAGACGTGGGTGGAGAGTGCTATGCGCTACTTTACCTCGCGTAACTTCCGCGTGGTAGATGCCGATGGAAAGGTGTATGGCTACGGACGTAGTATCTGGGCGATGATTGATACGGAGAGTCGTCAGCCGACGGATATCTTCTTGATAGACAACGGCGCAATCAACAACTGGATCGTAAATGACAAGGAATGCCCCATCGATAAGGGTGGGCGCGTGAAGATGTCGGATGAGGCTCAACTGGTACGTACCATCGATACTTATTATAATGATGTGGATATCAATGGACACATCAACTCAGTGAAGTATATCGAACACGTGCTTGATCTCTGGGATATCAACTGGTATAAGGAGCACAGCATCAAGCGTTTTGAGATAGCTTATGTAGCTGAGGCACATCAGGGCGACCAGCTTTCTTTTTATCAGGAACAGCAGTCTCCCCTCGATTATTGTATCCGTATTGTGCGCTCCGACGGAACGGAATGTTGCCGAAGTAAGGTGTCGTTCCGCTAAATAATATGAAATAGTATTGTGTTTTTCTTGTATTCGGGAAAAAAGTAGTAATTTTGCAGGCTGAAAATAAAAATAGAAAGACGATATGAACTATCTTGATAGAAACGAATTCAATTTCGAACCGAGTCAGAAAGTCATTGACGCAGTTAAGAGTTTCGACCCGAAAGACCTTTGCTTCTATACCCGTATTTACGATGAGGGTAAGAAGAGTGTGATCTCAGTTCGCGTTAGCGAGATCTACGGTGTGCCTGAGAATCAGGTGCTGTTGGCCTATGGTGGCGAGGATATTCTGAAGAATGCCATCCACTATTTCCTGACGAAGGGTGACAACAAGAAGATTCTCATCCCGGAGTTCTCTTGGTGGTATTATAACCGTGTGGCCAGTGAGTGTGACGGTGTGTTTGAGATGTATCCCTTGCATGAGCAGGAGGACACGTTTGCCTATGATGTAGACGAGGTGATTGAGTACACGAACCGTGTGCATCCCCGTATGTTGCTGTTGGCTTCGCCCAATAACCCCACAGGTAACTCGCTGACATCTGAGGAGATCGGACGTATCATGGAGAATATTCCTTCTGATACGATGGTGCTTGTTGACGAGGCATATGCCAGCTTTATCACCAGCGATACCGACTATATTGCTCCGTTGGTGAACAAGTATGATAACCTGATTATCTCACGCACGCTCTCGAAGTTCTACGGACTGCCTGGTCTGCGTTGTGGTTTCGGCTTTATCGGTAAGGGTCACGACCAGTTCCTCAGTTACATCAATAAATATCTGGGCTTCAACCGTTTCTCGGAGGCTGTTGCATTGGCAGCTCTTGACAGTGATGAGCATTATCGCCGTGTGGCCGATGATATGGAGTGGGGACGCCAGCTTTACAAGAAGGAACTGGGTGATTTACCTGGTTTCAAGGTGTACAAGTCGGTGGCCAACTTCATCTTGATCAAGTATCCGATAGAGATGAAGGACGCCCTTATGCAGGCACTTAAGGTACAGGACTATAAGATTAAGTTTATGGGTGATAAGGGACTGGAATCATGTCTGCGCATCACCCTTGGACGTAAGGAGCAGACACAGGTGGTCTGCGACACTATCAAAGCGGTTTATGACCAAATGAAGAAATGAACGAAAAGTTTAAAGCGACACTAAAATCATCAGAGACGGAAGACTGGCTTGATCTCCATGTCATCCGTCCTTTCTGTTATTATCTGGCTGTATTCTTTGCCAAGTTTGATATCAATCCCAATACTGTCACTATCTGGTCGATGATTATTGGTGCTGCCAGTGCCATCTTCTTTGGCTGTGGCAGTTTCTACTATAGTGGTTGGTGGGGTTTGTCGATGAATATCATTGCCATCGTTTTATTGATGATCGCGGATGTTTTCGACTGCACTGACGGACAACTGGCCCGTATGACAGGAAAGAAAAGTCGTATGGGTCGTATTCTTGACGGTGTGGCAGGATTTGCATGGTTTATTCCCATTTATCATGCGATGGTTTACCGTTTCTATCTCCATCACGACATTGAGTTCTCATTTCTGGGCATCAGTGACACACAGCAGAACGCGCTCATAGCTACGGGTGTCGTCTATGTTTTAGGCCTGATCTCTGGTATTGCGGGATTGGCAGGTCAGCAGCGTCTGGCAGATTATTACATCCAGGTGCATCTTTTCTTCCTGAAAGGTGAGAAAGGGGCAGAACTTGACAACTCAAAGCGTCAGCAGGAGATATACGATGCGATGGACGAGAATACACCAGCTGTGGAGCGCTATTTCCAGAAGTCGTATATCGACTATACCAAGAAACAGGAAGCTGTTACACCCCAGTTCCAGCGTCTGATGCAGAAGCTGCGTGAGAAGTTCGGTTCAACTGACAATGTGCCTGCTGAAGTACGCCGTCGTTTTCATGACGCTTCGTTGCCAGTGATCTTCTGGAATGGGTTGCTGACGTTCAACTTCCGTTCTTTCTGGCTGTTCCTCTTCTGCCTGTTGGATGTTCCTGCCATGAACTTCGTCTGGGAGATCGTAGTTATGGGACTGCTTTGGTATTATGTCAACCGTCGCCACGAAGCATTCTGCAAGAAGATAGCTGATGACTTGGACTAAGAAACGACTGAACAACCTCTTTTTCATTCTTGGCTGCGCAGCTTGTGTGGTCATGTTGTTCACGTTTGATGTCAGTTTCGTTGAACTATGGCAGCATATCTGCCATGCAGGTTATTGGTTGGTGCCCATCATTGGGGTATGGCTACTCGTATATGGTCTTAACGCTTTGGCGTGGCGTGCTATCATCAAAGGAAACCTCAAAGGTACAGAAAACCAACGTCTCCCAGGCTTCTGGCGTATTTATCGGCTTACCATTACGGGCTATGCTTTAAACTATGCCACGCCAGTGGGAGGTTTGGGAGGTGAACCTTACCGCATTCTGGAACTTTCGAAGGATATAGATAATCAGCATGCTACGTCGAGTGTCATCTTGTATGCCATGATGCATTTCTTCGCACACTTCTGGTTCTGGTTTGTTAGCATTTTCCTTTATCTACTGTTGGCGGCCATCGGGGATTTGCCTATTACGCCAGCCATCGGCATTGTATTAGGTATCATCGTGGTGTTCTGCCTGTTGGCTTTCTATCTGTTCTCACGAGGCTATCGTAAGGGTTTTGTGGTATATGTACTGGGGCTTTTAGGCAAAGTACCTGGATTGAAAGGCTGGAGCCGTCGCTTCCGTGGTCGTCATGCTTCGGCCTTGCGTAATATCGACAATCAAATCAGTACCCTCTATAGCCAGGACACTAAGGCCTTCTATCAGAGCCTGTTGTTAGAGTATTTCTCGCGTGTGGTTCAGAGTTCTGAGGTGATGTTCATGTTGCTGCTCTTCGGCATCGACTGTGGTGGTGGGTTTGGTGGTCTCCTGCTGACGTTCCTCCATTCTATCCTGATTGTGTCGTTTACTACGCTCTTTGCAAATCTCATTGGTTTCCTGCCGATGCAGATCGGTGTACAGGAAGGTGGGTTCGTTCTTTCCATTGCAGCTCTTGGACTCTCAGCTGCTTTGGGGATCTTTGTCAGCATCATCTGTCGAGTGCGTGAGATTTTCTGGATTGCCGTTGGTATGCTGCTTATGAAACTTAAATGAGAAAAAGTCCAGATAAAATTTGGCGCTTTGCTTACTTATTCGTAACTTTGCACACGATTTCTATAAGTTAACCCCTTGTCGTGCCCTCAGAGCAGGGTGGGAGTGGACTGATAAGACGACGGTTCTCGAGTAGGACTGGCATGGAACACAGGGAGAATATTAACATCTTTATTTTTATTAAAATGGCAGAAATGAATTTTGGTGGCGTTATTGAGACTGTTGTCACCAGTAAGGAGTTCTCACTCGAGAAAGCACGTGAAGTATTGAAGGATGAAGTGATCGCAGTGATCGGTTACGGTGTTCAGGGACCTGGTCAGGCTTGTAACCTGCGCGACAACGGATTCAATGTGATTGTTGGTCAGCGTCAAGGTAAGACCTACGACAAGGCTGTAGCCGACGGATGGGTACCTGGTAAAACCCTGTTCTCTATTGAAGAGGCTGCCGAGAAGGGTACTATCCTCTGCATGTTGCTTTCTGATGCTGGTCAGATCCAGCAGTGGCCCACTATCAAGAAATATCTGAAGCCTGGTAAGACACTGTATTATAGTCATGGGTTCGCTATCAACTGGAGTGACCGTACAGGTGTGATTCCCCCAGCAGACGTTGATGTCATCATGGTGGCTCCTAAGGGTAGTGGTACTTCACTTCGCACAATGTTCTGTGAGGGTCGCGGTCTGAACTGCTCATATGCTATTTATCAGGATGCTACTGGTAAGGCTAAGGATAAGACTCTCGCTTTCGGTATCGGTATTGGTGCTGGTTATATGTTCGAGACCACCTTCCAGCGTGAGGCTACCTCTGACTTGACTGGTGAGCGTGGTTCACTGATGGGTGCTATCCAGGGTCTGTTGCTGGCACAGTATGAGGTGCTTCGCGAGAACGGGCACTCTCCCTCGGAGGCTTTCAACGAGACCGTTGAGGAGCTTACCCAGAGCCTTGGCCCGCTTTTCGGTGCGAAAGGTATGGATTGGATGTATGCCAACTGTTCAACGACTGCTCAGCGTGGTGCGCTCGACTGGGCTCCCCGTTTCCATGATGCTATTAAGCCTGTGATGGAATGGCTCTACTACTCGGTGAAGACGGGTAACGAGGCACAGATTACCATCGATGCTAACTCGAAGCCCGACTATCGTGCCGGACTTGAGAAGGAGCTCGAAGCCATGCGTAATCAGGAGATGTGGCGTGCCGGTGAGACCGTGCGCAAGCTGCGTCCAGAGAACCAAGACGTATAATCATATGTAATTGCGGGGGCGCGCGCCCCCGCAATTCATTTTATAAAATATGGGAAAGTTAGTAATTAATTCGTATGATGAATTCGCAGCCCATCTGGGTCAGGAACTGGGCGTTTCTGACTGGCTGCAAATCGACCAAGACCGTATTAACCTGTTTGCTGATGCTACGCTGGATCATCAGTGGATTCATGTCGATGTGGAACGCGCCAAGACGGAGAGTCAGTATCACAGTACCATCGCTCATGGCTATCTGACGCTGTCTGTGTTGCCTTATCTGTGGGCTCAGATTATTGAGGTGAACAACATCAAGATGCTTGTGAACTATGGTATGGACAAGATGCGTTTCGGACAGCCTGTGGTTACGGGTTCACGTGTCAGGATGACCACGAAGTTGCATAATATCCAGAATCTGCGTGGTATTTGTAAAGTGGAGATCGATTTCAAAATTGAGATTGAGGGACAGCGTAAACCCGCACTTGAGGGTATCGCATCGTTCCTTTACTACTTTGTATAGAGGTAAAAAGTAAAATAAGGATAACAATGGGAGGTTTTTTTGGAACCATTTCAACCAAATGCTGTGTGAACGACCTGTTCTACGGCACCGATTACAACTCACACCTGGGAACGAAACGTGCCGGATTGGTAACATTCGATCAGGAAAAAGGGTTCAGTCGTAAGATCCATAATCTGGAGCGTGACTATTTCCGTTCGAAGTTTGAGGATGAGCTCGACTCTTTCTCCGGCCATCAGGGCATCGGTGTTATCAGTGATACAGATCCGCAGCCGATACTTGTGAATTCGCATTTAGGACGTTATGCTGTAGTGACGGTGGCGAAGATCAATAATATTGAAGAGATCGCCCAGGAACTGCTGGATCGTCGCATGCACTTCAGTGAGTATTCAGCCAATACCATCAACCAAACCGAACTGGTTGCGTTGCTCATTAATATGGGCCGTACTTTTGTAGAAGGAATCAATTTGGTTTACCGTAAGATAGAGGGATCATGTTCGATGCTGATCCTGACAGAGAAAGGTATCATCGCTGCCCGCGACTTCTTGGGTCGTACGCCGATTGTTATTGGACAAAAGGAGGGTGCCTTTGCTGTAAGCAGTGAGACGACGAGTTTCCCGAATCTCGATTATAAACGTGTAAGGGATCTGGGACCTGGTGAGATCGTTTTTCTGAGTGCCGATAGTCTGGAAGTGCTGCAGGAGCCTTTCAAGCGTGAACAGATCTGTTCGTTCCTGTGGGTGTATTATGGCTTCCCCGCATCCGACTATAATGGTATCAATGTAGAATACGTGCGTGAGACCAATGGTAAGATGATGGGTGAGAAGGACGAAACCGAGGTAGACTGTGTCTGTGGCGTGCCAGACTCTGGTGTCGGTATGGCTCTGGGTTATGCCGAAGGTAAGGGTGTACCCTACAAGCGTGCTGTGCTGAAATATACGCCTACATGGCCTCGCTCGTTTACCCCTGGTAATCAGGAACGTAGAGCACTGGTAGCTAAGATGAAGCTGATACCGAACCCTGCTTTGCTGAAAGATCAGCGCGTAGTATTCTGCGACGACTCGATTGTACGTGGCACACAGCTGAAGGATAATGTAAAGACATTCTTTGAATATGGTGCCAAGGAGGTACACTGCCGTATCTCGTGTCCACCACTGGTATACGGTTGTCCGTTTATCGGCTTCACTTCGTCAAAAAGTGATATGGAACTGATTACACGTCGTATCATCAAAGACTTTGAGGGTGACGATAAGAAGAACTTAGAGAAGTATGCTACGACCGACTCACCCGAATATAAGCGTATGGTTGATGAGATTGCCAAGCGTTTAGGACTGACTACGCTGAAGTTCGCCAAGCTGGAGTCGCTCATCGAGGCAATCGGTATGCCGAAATGCCGTGTCTGTACGCATTGCTTTGATGGCACGAGTTACTGCCATGAGCATGATGACGAGGATGGTCGTCAGTTGAAGTTTGATTTCTGATTTAGAGTAATGAGAGGAATCCGTCTTCCTGACGTATATACTCCTCTTGGAAAAGATAGTTTAGTGCGGCATCCAGTTCGTCGGTAGGCAACTGGATGCCGTGCAATTCTGTAATAGGGTGGGGCTGATGGTCTGCAAGCAGTTGTAGGATTCGGGCCTTTGCGTCAGACAGGTTGGACTCTGACACCATTCCTCCTGGCCTGTGACTGAGACAGACATCACACTGGTGACAATCGTGGCTGTCTTCTTCACCAAAGTAGCGGAGTAATTGTCGACTGCGACAGATATCGTCATTAGTGGCATAGCCGATGATGGCGTGTATACGTTGTTCAAACTGCCTTTTTCGCTCTTCATAGACAGCGGGCATCAGTTGGATATGCTCCTTATCCTCCCGTCGTTGGGTGTAGCGAATGTAGGGTGTCTTCTTCTGGGGAATGAAGTGAAGGATATGCCTTTGACTGAGACTCTTCAGAATCATATAAACCTGATGTGGCTGAAGTCCGCACTGACTGGCAAGGAAACTCTCATCGATATAGTTATAGTCGGTGAACAGTCCGCCGTAGTTACGTAGTAGGGTCGTAATAATCTTGTCTTCGTTTGGACTATTGTTCTCCAACCTATAGAGATCGTTGCGACTAACGGTGAACATCACACGGGCTTGATTGTCCTGCTCTTCAGTATATTCAAGGTAACCAGCACGATTCAGAATCTTCAGGGCAGAATCTACCTGGATAGGAAAGTGACGGAAAGCATGACAGAACTTGTCGATATTAAACTCAAACGTGTGGTTATAGCCAGAGCCGATGCCCACCTGATAGAAATAGGCCAGATGTTCGTAAACCTCACGGATATAGGCTTTCTCAGGGAAGGTATCAGCGATGCGCTTCTGTAATTTTCGTTGATCACTGTCATTGAAAAGCAGCACACCATAGGCCTTAAGCCCGTCACGTCCGGCTCGTCCTGCTTCCTGGAAATAAGCCTCAATGCTGTCAGGACAGTCGATATGGATTACCAGTCTGACATCTGGCTTGTCAATGCCCATACCGAAAGCGTTGGTAGCCACCATTACCCGGATCTCGTCCTGTTGCCAGGCCCGCTGACGTTCATCCTTTACAGAAGCATCAAGACCTGCGTGGTAGAAAGTGGCAGGAATACCCGATTCACAAAGCAGATCAGCAAACTCCTTGGTGCGTCGACGACTGCGTGCGTAGACAATGGCTGATCCTTTGATGCTGTTGAGAATATGAATCAGTTGTTCCCGCTTGTCTGGGGCATGTCGTACGACATAGGCAAGGTTCTTACGCTCAAACGACATGCGGAAGACGTTGAATGTTCGAGGAGTGAGATCATTCGAAAGTTTATCCTGAATATCCTGAACTACGGCAGGTGTAGCTGTGGCTGTAAGAGCGAGAACGGGCACCTTTGGCAGGATCTTACGGATCTTTGCAATCTCCAGATAGGAAGGACGGAAATCATAACCCCATTGTGAGATACAATGGGCTTCATCAACGGTGATGAAGCTCACCTTCATGTGACGGAGTTTTGTCTGGAAGAGCTCTGAGGAGAGACGTTCCGGTGATACGTACAGAATACGGATATCGCCGAAGATACAGTTCTCGAGTGTGATGATGATCTCTTCGCGTGTCAGCCCGGAATAGATGGCGGCAGCACGAACCCCACGTCGCCGCAGATTGTCTACCTGATCTTTCATCAGGGCTATCAACGGGGTAATGACGATACACGTTCCTTCTTGGGCGAGAGCAGGTACCTGAAAAGTGATGGACTTACCACCACCTGTCGGCATCAGACCCAGTGTGTCGTGTCCGCTACCTATCGACTCAATGATTTCCCGCTGAATCCCACGGAAATCATCGTAGCCCCAATACTGTTGGAGAATGGATTGATAATCTTCAATCTTCAATTTTCAATCTTCAATTATTCCTCGCTCGGCTGGATGTCCTCAATCTGAAGCTGTACCTCGCTACGCTTGTAGATATTCTCCTCGATGGTATAGACGATGTCAAACGAGCGCTTCGACTTGATATAGCGTGCCGAGGCACTCTGCCCGAACGCTATACCATTCAGTACATTACTCGACTTAGAGTCCACCAGTTCAAGCTTGATATGCTCCTGATTCCTACCCACCACCTTCGATGTACCATAGTCATAGACCTTACGGGTACAGAAAAGTGGTTTAGGATTATCCGGTCCATGAGGAGCGAATTTCTTCAGGTCGTTATGCAGTTTCTTCGTGACGTCCTTGAAGTCGATAACTGCATTGATATCGAGGGTCGCCTCCGTCTGTTCTGGTTGGATATGCTCGGTGACGTATTTCTGGAACCGACGACGGAACTCTGGAATATTCTCAATCTTCAGAGAGAGGCCGACAGCATAGGTATGACCGCCGAAGTTCTCCAACAAGTCGCGACAACTCTTGATGGCATCATACACATCATAGCCTGCCACACTTCTGGCAGAACCCGTGGCGATACCATTAAACTTAGTCAGAACCACTGTTGGACGGTAATAAAGTTCGGTCAGTCGTGAAGCCACGATGCCGATAACGCCTTTCTTCCAGTTCTCATCGTAGAGCACGATACTCGCATGATGCTTCTGACTCTCCAGTTTCTCAACAATCTGGTTGGCCTCCTCGGTCATCTGCTTGTCAACATCTTTACGCTGCTCATTATACTCATTGATGTGATTGGCTTCTGCCAAAGCTTTTTCAAAGTCACGCTCCACCAGCAGATCTACCGCCTCTGTGCCGTTCTGCATACGTCCGGAGGCATTGATACGAGGCCCAATCTTAAATACGATATCACTCATGGTAATCTCGCGTCCTGTCAGACCACAGATTTCAATAATAGACTTTAATCCTACAGACGGACTGGTGTTCAACTGTTTCAGACCATGGAAAGCCAGAATACGGTTCTCACCCATAATGGGGACGATATCCGCCGCAATGGATACTGCACAGAAGTCGAGTAGGGGAATGAGCCGTGAGAAGGGAATGCCATTGTTCTTGGCAAAGGCCTGCATGAGCTTGAATCCGACACCACATCCACAGAGATGCTTAAAGGGATAGGTAGAATCCTCCCGTTTCGGGTTCAGAATAGCTACGGCATCAGGCAGTTCATCATCCGGTACGTGGTGATCACAGATAATGAAGTCAATGCCCAGACTCTTTGCATAGGCAATTTCGCTGATTGCCTTAATACCGCAATCAAGCACGATGATTAATTTCACATTGTGTTCCGCAGCCAGATCCAATCCTTTCCTACTGATACCATAACCTTCCTCATAACGGTCGGGAATATAGTATTCAATGTTGGAATAGAACTGCTGGAGGAACTTGTACACCAAAGCTACCGCCGTACATCCGTCAACATCATAGTCGCCATACACCATAATGCGCTCTTTGCGCCCCATAGCGTCGTTCAGCCTGTCAACTGCCACGTCCATGTCATTCATCAAGAACGGGTCTATCAGTTCATTTAGCATCGGACGGAAGAATCGCTTGGCCGCGCTCTCCGTTTTGATGCCCCGCTGAATGAGCAGGTCTGCGAGGATTGGGCTCATCCCAATCTTCTCTCCCAGCTCCTTAGCCGCCGTCTGTTGTTCTGATGTAGGTGGTTCGTAATTCCATTTGAAATGCATTAATATATTTATTTTTTATTCTTATCGCTTAGGTGGCAAATGGGTACAATAACCCAATATAGCGCCCAAAGGTAAGCATAAAAAATGAAAAAACGGCATAATCTGCGTATTTTTTAACAGATTATGCCGTTTTTTACCTATTTTATATGAAATCAGATACCGAGTTTCTTACGGATTTCTGCTGGAATGGCGTTCTTGTTGATGAGGAAATCCATCGTGTTGGCGGCAATGAAAGCCTTCGTCATGTACCAGGTGCCCTTGTAAGCACCAGTCTCGCCCCATGAGTTCTTCACCATGTAATACTCCTTGCCGTTCTGATCCTTGGCAATACCGTAAATCTGCATACCATGGTCGTCGGTCAGTTCCCAGTTGTCGAAACGCTCCTGACGCATCTCCTGGGTGGGGATGATCTCAGGTACTGTGCAACCCAGTGAGTCGATGATGTCACGTTTCTTAGTGGCGGTCATCTTCAGCCAACGGGCCATATCACTGCCCTGCAGACTCTGCTGAGTCTTCTTGGCGTCAACAGCGTAAGCCAGACCATTACGGGTGAAGCCGTCCTCCGACACATCACCGCCCCAAGCTACGGTGTAACCCTCATTTACGGCATTGTCGATAATCTGCATCATCTCATCCATCGGTACGTTGTATGAGAGTGGGAAACGCCAGTTGTCCTGTACCTCCACAGCAAAAGCAGTGTAGAAGGGATGGTGGGTATAACTGGTGATGCTCACATAGTCGTCGAGGTTGATGCCAAGACTGGCCATAAAGGTCTTCGGGGTGTACTCCTTGCCCTCAAAGGTGAACTTCTCAGGACACTTGCCGAGATAAGCATCGAGGATTCCCTGCATACCTGTCTTCCAGGCGTTGCTGATCTTCTTGGCATCGCTCTTGGCAATGGCGGCCACGTATGGCTCCAATACACCAAAGAACTCGTTGAAGTTGTTCAGTGAGTCACCATAGAGTGAACCAGGGAAAGGCATAACGCCCTCAGGTACGATACCGTGGGTCTTCAGGGTGTGGAGCACATCTTCGGCTGAACCGCCCTGCGCAAACTGGCAGTCACCATGGAAACGGACTACCTGGATTGCGCGTTCCATATAGGTCTTGTTGGCTACGAAACTCTCACAGAGATCGTAGGTCTTACCTGTAGCCTTCAGAATCTCAGACTCGAAGTAGGAGAGGGTAGAGTAGTCCCAGCAGGTACCTGAACGGTTCTGATCCTTCATGCTGGTGATGGGGTTCTCCTTAATGGTTGTAAAGACGGGCTTGTTTGCGTCTTTTGCAGCTTCCTTTTTCTTGGCAGCCGATGCACTGAGAGCCATCATGGCCACAAGTGCGAGTGTTAAAAACTTCTTCATTTTACAATTTTATAATTTAAATATTTTACATTCTTCAATTTTCAATTTTCAATGTTCAATATTTGAGGCCATAAACTCCTCGAGTTCATTCGGATGATATGGTATGCGCTTCTGACCGAGGAAACGACACCCGTCCTTCGTAATCAGGATGTCATCCTCAATACGCATGCCACCGAAGTCCTTATAGGTCTCCAACTTATCGAAGTTTAGGAACTCCTTACAGTGTCCACTGGCCTTCCAGTCGTCGATGAGGGCAGGAATAAAGTAGATACCAGGCTCGTCAGTTAATACGAATCCCTCTTCCAGCTTACGCCCCATACGCAGACAGTTGGTACCAAACTGCTCCAGATTCGGACGTGTCTCTTCGTCGAAGCCCACGTAGATCTGTCCCAGTCCCTCCATGTCGTGCACATCCATGCCCATCATGTGTCCTAAGCCGTGAGGCAAGAACATCGCATGGGCTCCAGCTGTTACAGCCTCGTCTACATCACCTTTCATCAGTCCGAGCTCCTTCAGTCGCTCCGTCATCAGTCGGCATACGGCAAAGTGTACATCCATATATTTTACACCAGGCTTGGCCACCTCGAGCACGTAGTCGTGACAGGCTTCTACGATGGAGTATATCTCCAGTTGGCGCTGAGTAAACTTACCTGTTACAGGCATGGTGCGTGTATGATCAGAACTGTAGTCCTGATAATTACAACCAGCGTCGCAGATGACGATGCGCCCTGCTTCCAGCAATGCATCAGAGGGCGATCCGTGCATAATCTCACCATGCTGCGAGAAGATGGTGGGGAACGAATTACTCAGCGATAACGAGCGGGCAACACCATCCACCTGTCCAGCTACAAAGCGTTCCGTCACACCCGGACGTATCAGTAACTGGGCTGTAGTATGCATGGCATAGCCCACGTCGCAGGCCTTCTCTATGAGTTCAATCTCTTGTGGCGTTTTTGCTGAACGCATCTTGACGACAGCCTTGATCAACGGCAGCGATGCTGCTTCCTTCTGCTTTGACGGATGGATGCCCAGCAAGTCCATGATCTGTATCTTCGTATCGAAACGATAGGGCGGCAAGAAGTGGATAGCGCGGCCTTTTGCTTTGTCGCAAATGTCTTTTAACTCTGCCATCGGGGCTGTCTTGGTGACACCTACCTCAGCAGCCAGATCGGCTACCGACGGGGTGTAACCCATCCACACGATATCTTCCACATCGATGTCGTCGCCTAAGAGCATCTCCACATCGTTGTCAATGTCAATCACACCCACCAGCCCTTCGCGGTGCTGGCCGAAATAATAAAGGAACGAAGAGTCCTGCACCATCGGCGAGAATGTATTAGCCGGATAGTTAGCTGGCGCCTCGTTGTTTCCGAAGAAAATAATCACACCGTTACCAACAAGCTTTTTAAGCTCATTGCGTCGGAAAATATAAGTGTCTTTACTAAACATTTGTCAATATTTCGTTATTTTTTAGCCAGTTTGTTGGCAAAGATACACATTATTTATTAATTATTGCTATCTTTGCAGTAAATTTTTGCAATAATTATGCAATTGGACAGAAAAACAGGGTTAGTATTGGAAGGTGGAGGTATGCGTGGTGTCTTCACTTCGGGCGTTCTCGACGCCTTTATGAAACACGAACTATACTTCCCATATGTCGTGGCTGTCTCTGCTGGCGCCTGCAACGGCTTGTCGTATATGAGTCGTCAGCCCCGTCGTGCCCGCTACTCTAATATCGATATGCTGCGCAAGTACGACTATATCTCGCTGAAGAGTCTGCTGACACAGGGCAGCATTTTCGATCCTAACATCCTCTATGAACGTTTTCCCAACGAAATCGTGCCTTTCGATTATGAGACATATCGTAAGAATCGGGCGACGTTTGAGATGGTGACTACGAATTGTGTGACGGGCCATGCCGAGTATCTGTCCGAGAAAGAAGATGCCAAGCGAATGACAGCTATCGTGAAGGCTTCAAGCAGTCTGCCGTATGTGGCACAGATAACGGAAGTCGACGGCATCCCGATGCTCGATGGTGGTATTGTCGACAGTATCCCAGTGGTTCGAGCCATCAATCAGGGCTATTCGCCCAATGTGGTGGTGATGACCCGCAACCGTGGCTTCCGCTCCAGTGAGCACGATTTCAAGATACCCCGTTTTATCTATAAGGAGTATCCGCGTTTACGTGTGGCACTGAGTCACAGGGTAGAGGTGTATAATCGGCAACTCGAACTTGTTGAACGGATGGAAGACTGGGGTGAGGTCATCTGTATTCGTCCGGAGCGTCCGATGGAAGTAGAACGGATCTGTCGCGATGTGGAGAAACTCGAACGCCTCTATGAGGAAGGCTTCGCTTTAGGAGAGAAGTTCTGTCGGGAAATGATGAAAGAATCACGCTGAATCATACAAAAACGAATGGCGGAAGCAAATTATTCACTTTTCACTTTTCACTTTTCACTTTTTTATTGTACCTTTGCACCCAAAATTGAGAATAAAGACTTAAAAATACAATGGGAAAAGTAATTCTGACCGGTGACCGCCCCACCGGAAAACTCCACCTCGGGCACTATGTCGGCTCACTGCGCCGCCGTGTCCAGTTGCAGAATGAGGGCGATTTCGATCGTATGTTCGTGTTTATGGCCGATGTGCAGGCTTTGACCGATAATGCCGATAACCCTGAGAAGATTCGTCAGAACATTATAGAGGTGGCACTCGACTATCTTGCTGCAGGTCTCGATCCAGAGAAGTGTGTGCTCTTCATCCAGAGTCAGATTCCTGAACTCGCTGAGCTCACTACTTATCTGATGAACCTGGTCAGCGTGAGTCGTGTGCAGCGCAACCCTACGGTGAAGACTGAGGTGAAGATGCGTGGCTTCGAGGGCGAGAGTATCCCCCTCGGCTTCTTCTGCTATCCGGTATCGCAGGCTGCTGATATCACACTGTTCAAGGCTACCACCGTTCCTGCCGGCGAAGATCAGGAGCCGATGCTTGAGGTCACTCGCGAACTTGTACGTCGCTTTAACCAGATCTATGCTCCTGTGCTGGTAGAGCCGAATATCATGCTGCCAGAAAACCTGACGGCCCGTCGCCTGCCAGGTACTGATGGTAAGGAAAAGATGTCGAAGTCGCTCGGCAACTGCATCTACCTCTCCGACTCTGCCGATGATGTATGGCAGAAGGTACGTTCTATGTACACCGATCCGACGCATGTCAACCTCAACGATCCTGGTCATGTAGAGGGCAATGCTGTGTTTACCTACCTCGATGCCTTTTCAAGCGATGAGGATTTTGCCGAGTTCTGGCCCGAGTATCAGAACCTCGACGAGTTGAAGGCACATTATGAGCGTGGTGGTCTGGGCGATATGAAGTGCAAGAAATTCCTCAATCAGGTGCTGAATAAGTTCTTAGAGCCCATGCGCCAGCGCCGTGCTGAGTTCGAGAAGGATATCCCTGAGATTTATAATATCTTGAAGAAGGGTACGGAACAAGCCCGTGAAGTGGGTGCGCAGACGATGGATGAGGTTCGTAAGGCCATGCGCATCGACTACTTCAACGATGCCGAACTCATCCGCCAACAAGTTGAGAAGTTCTCAAAATAAAAGCAGCGCCAACGGCGCTGCTTTTTTAGTTTACGGTCAGCACTGCTTTCTTCAGGTGCTTCAGACTGCTGTTGGGGCCGATCATGATCTCAAAGTCACCAGGCTCCAGTACGTAGTCGAGATGACGGTTATAGAACTTCAGCAGTTCGTCTGTGATCTCAAACTTCACCACCTTACTTTCTCCCTTCTTCAGGTGGATGCGCTCAAAGCCCTTCAGCTCCTTCACCGGTCGAGTAATGCTGGCCACCTTGTCGTGAATGTACAGCTGCACAATCTCGTCGCCGTCATAGTTGCCTGTGTTTGTGACAGTCACTGAGGCCGTACGCCCGTCGAGCGTCACGTCGCTATAATCAAAGGTCGTGTAACTCAGTCCGTAACCGAAAGGATAGAGTGCGTCGTTACGCACATCGATGTAGTTACTGCCGAACTTCGAGAATCCCTGACGATCCTCACCCACAGGACGACCAGTCGGCAGATAGTTGTAATAGAGCGGCTCCTGACCCGTAGCCTGAGGCATCGAAGTCGTCAGCTTACCACTGGGCACCTTGTCGCCGAACACCACGTCGCAGATCGCATCGCCAGCCTCACTGCCACCAAACCATACCTGTAGGATAACAGGCACGTGAGCCTTCTCCCACGTCAGCACTGTCGGTCTGCCTGCAAAGTTCAGTACCACTAACGGCTTACCTAACTGCAGCAGCACTTCTAACAGTTCTTTCTGCACATCGAATATCTCCAGCGTAGCGCGACTGCTGCACTCGCCGCTCATCTCGGCCGACTCACCCATCGCACAGATAATCACATCAGCCTCCTTGGCAATGTTGAGTGCCTCGCGTTTCAACGTCTCACTGTCCTTGAAAGGCGTTGCCCTGTAGAATCCGCCGTCTTTCTGTAATGTCGAGTCACTGGTAAAGTTGCAACCCTGTGCATAAGTCAGTGTCGCCTTTCCTTTCAGAGCCTGCTCCATCGCCTCCTTCAAGGTAGTGTATTTGCTGTTATCGGCTGTCGGTGCCCATGTGCCCACCATATTGATGCGGTTGTCAGCCATCGGACCGATCAGCGCTATCTTGCCCTGCTTCTTCAGTGGCAGAATGTCACCCTCGTTCTTCAGCAGTACAAAACTCTCTGCTGCTAAGTTACGGGCTGCCTGTCTGTGCTCAGGTGTGTAGATGTCCTTGTCTCGACGCTGCTCGTCAAGGAAACGATAGGGGTTGTCAAAGAGACCGAGCTTGTATTTTGCCTCCAGCACCCGACGACAGGCCTGATCAATCTCTGCCATCGTCACCTTGCCCTCCTTCAGCGACTGTTCCAGCGTGTTAATGAATCCTTCCGAACACATATCCATATCTGTTCCAGCCTTCAGTGCTAAGGCCGATGCCTCACTCAGGTCGCCCAATCCGTGCTGGATAATCTCAGCGATAGCACCATAGTCGGTCACCACAAATCCGTCCCATCCCCATTACTTGCGCAGCACGTCGTCGATGAGCCAACGATTTGCTGTTGCTGGGGTGTAGTCGACGATGTTAAACGAGGTCATCACTGAGCCTGCCCCTGCCTTCGCCGCTGCCTCATAAGGTGGGAAGAACTGGTTGTACATTCTGATGTGGCTCATGTCCACCGTATTGTAGTCGCGCCCTGCCTCTGCACCGCCGTAGAGTGCATAGTGCTTCACACAGGCCATCATGTTCTCCGGACCGAAGTTGCCCTGATAGCCTCTTACCAAGGCTTCTGCAATGCGCGAACCTAAGAACGGGTCTTCACCGCTACCTTCAGCGATACGTCCCCAACGGGCATCCAGTGCGATGTCCACCATCGGACTGTACGTCCAGCAGATACCATCGGCCGTTGCCTCCTTTGCGGCTATCCGTGCGGCCTGTTCAATGGCTTTCAGATCCCAGCTGCACGACATACCCAGTGGGATAGGGAAGATGGTCTCGTACCCATGAATCACGTCCATGCCCACCAGCAACGGAATACCCAGTCTGCTCTGCTTCACGGCAGCATCCTGCAACTGCCTGATGCCTTCCACACCTTTCTGGTTCAGAACGGTGCCCAACTTGCCCTGCGCTACGAGCTGCAGCAGCGGACTGTTCTTCAACTCTCCCGTCGTGGCCGATGTTCCTGGTAGCAGGTTCATCTGTCCGAGTTTCTCTTCCACGGTCATCTTCGCCATGAGCTGATCAATGAAGTCGTTCATCTTCTTGTCCTCAGCCATGCCGCTCAGTCCTGCCAGGAGCATCAGTGCCCCCGCGAATAGTCTTCTTAGCTTCATATCGGTAGTTATTGGTTATTTGTCTTTCAGTAAGTCGGGTCTCAGGCGCTTTGTGCGCTCCATCGCCTGCTCAAACTCCCATTCACGGATTTTCGCCTCGTTGCCGCTGAGCAGAATCTCGGGCACTTTCCATCCTTTATAGTCGGCAGGACGTGTGTAGATGGGCGCAGCCAGAATATCGTCCTGGAAACAGTCTGACAGGGCGCTCTGCTCGTCGCCTATCACACCAGGCACCACCCGTACGATGGCATCGGCAATCATTGCCGCCACCAGCTCGCCGCCCGTCAGCACAAAGTCGCCGATAGATATCTCACGCGTAATCAAGTGGTCGCGTACACGTTGGTCTATCCCCTTATAATGCCCTGCAAGGATGATCAGGTTACCCTTCAGCGAGAGCTCGTTGGCGATATGCTGGTCGAAGCGTTCGCCATCAGGCGATGTAAAGATTACTTCATCATAATCGCGCTCTGCCTTAAGAGCTGTGATACAACGGTCTATCGGCTCGCACTGCATCACCATACCTGCCGACCCACCATAGGGATAGTCGTCCACACGGCGCCATTTATCGAGGGTATAGTCACGCAAGTTATGCAGACGGATCTCCGCCAGTCCTTTCTTCTCTGCCCTTGCTAAGATCGACTCATGTACAAAGCCTTCCAGCATCTCGGGCAATACGGTAATAATATCTATTCTCATCTAAAAAATGCCTTAATTCGTTCAATATATTTCATGCCAGTCGCTCTGCCGATATCATAGACGTGCTGCATCTTCTCCGGGTTGTGCGAGATATGACCGATAGGAATCGGCTCTTCAGGACGTATAACAAGCGCACGCCCTGTAGATTCTGCCTGATAAACATACACCAACTGCTGGTTGTACATGATATGACGTTTGTCGAGCGCCTCAATCATCTTCGGATATTTCCGCAGCGCTATGCGCATCAGCGGCATCAGCTTGTTGTGTTCTTTCACGTAACCGTCTGGCTGTGTCAGAATCACCATATTCTTCTCGTAGCCTATGTCCTCGAAATACTGAAGCGGGATAGAGTCGGCCACGCCACCGTCGAGCACCTTCATCCCTTCCAACTCTACCACCTTCGACGCCAGCGGCATCGAAGCCGATGCCCGTATCCAGTCGTAAGTCAGTTGGGTGGCCTCCGTCAGCTGCTTGTAAATGGGCTTGCCCGTCTCCACATCCGTACATACGGCATAGAACTCCATCGGGTTCTCGTTGAAAGCCTGATCATCGAAGATGTCGTATTCTTTCGGTATGATATGATAGCCGAACTCCGCATTATACAGGTCGCCCGTCTTCAGCCACGACTGCCAGCTGCAGTAACGCTTGTCTTTGGCGAATCTCTTGTTATATCGGATGGCCCTTCCAGGCTGTCGCGACTTATAGTTACAGCCGAAAGCCGCCCCTGCCGACACACCAATCAGTCCGTCAGGCTCCACCTTCGCCTCCATCATCACGTCGAGGATGCCCGCTGTAAAGAGCCCCCTCATCGCTCCACCTTCCAGTACCAGACCTTTTTTCATAACTGATGAATTACAATTCCGGTGCAAAAATAAGCAATTTTTTCTTTACTACCAATTTTTCCGTGAATTTATTCTCCGAATTATTTGGCTGTTCAGGGAATTATTCTTATCTTTGCGCCTTGAAATAAAAGTAATCATTGCATTTATGGAAATTTTGTATTGTATTATTATCCTGTTGTTACTGCTTGCTTTTGCAATAGTCATCTATTTCTTAAGCCAGCATTATAAGCGTCAATTAAAGAAAGAAATCAGGCGTGCTCAGAAGAGCGAACAGCTGAAATCGGTGTTTATCGAGAATGTCAGCCACACCCTTCGTACGCCGCTGAATGCCATTGTTGGCTATAGCAATATGATTCTCGAAGAGAACGATGCCACCATGCAGCCTGCTCAAGTCAAGGAGATGGCATCCCATATCCACACCGATAGTCAGGATCTGCTTAACTTCGTCGGTCAGCTCTTCGAAATGTCTAAGTTCGAGGGTATCACCCCCAGCTTTACTTTTATCGAGGTCAACCTTACCGAGCTGATGGCGTCCTATCGTCGTGAGGCACTGAACATCACCAAGCCCGATGTCTCCGTACGCGTCCGTACCGACCTCTCGCCTCACTGCAAGGCCTTCCTCGACACTAATCTCATGCACCAGCTCATGATGCATCTGCTCACCAATGCGGCCAAATACTGCACACAGGGCGATATCATCATCAACTACGGTAATGAGCGTAAGGGTATCAAGGTCTCTATATCCTATTTTGGCAATGGTAAGGCCGAACTGATCGGTGCCGACATCTACTCCTTCCTACAGCAGGAAGATGCCCTGAAGCACATCAACGAGTCATCTGCCTTCGGTATTTCTCTCTGCAAGGCCATTGTCGATGTGCTTGGTGGCGAGTTCTATATGGACACAGAATACGGGAGCAAGACCATTGCCTCCTTCTGGTTCCCCTGCAAGATGCGCGACAAGCGCAAGGATATGTAATGCCGGTTTATTCCTTGTGCAGGCTTACCTGAATCTGTACAGGGAATATATAGGCAGGGTCGTTGCGTGCGAACAGCGTGCTGCGCATCACGCTTAAATCTCTCTTCACTTTACCCTGGAATATCGGCTTACCCTGATATTCCACTGTAACAGGCTGATCCAGATTCATCATCTTGTCGTTGAGCGACAAGGTCAGCGTCGTGTAGTCACACTTCTCTATCTTAATCGTGTTGCCCTCTATGGCAGCCGTCACCTCCATGCCCCTCTTCAGTTCGTTTGCAGGCGCACTCAGCCAGTAGAAATGAGGCTTTACCACCTCTTCTTGTCGCCACACAATCTTCTTAGGATACGGATTCCGCTCATATTGCGCCATCCAGTCCACCGCCACGCTGTCTTCCCTGTCCATCCAGTGACCTTTCCCTTTCACTATGTGCCCCTCGTTGATGTAACCTTCAGGATCGCTGTTATGCAGAGCCGCCATCTCGTCGATACGCTCCTTGCAGCGCACGTTGCGCTCGTAGGCCGAGTCCAGTTCCCCGCACCATATCATGAAAGGCACGTTCCTCAGGTTTACCAGTCCTACATCGCCAGGATGTCCTGCCATCATCGATGCAGCCGCCCATGTGTCGGCCATACGTGGAGCCAGTCGCCATACGCCATCGCCCCCAGCCGAATAGCCCATCACATAAACCTTGTTAGGGTTAACGTCAAGCATGGCTTCTGCCATCATGATGATGTTCCTGTAAAACTCATCTGCCTCAGGCACGAAATGCAGATCCCATGTATTTGTAATGGCACGTGGACAAAGGTACACGGCATTCTTCGGGTGGTAGAGCCTCTTCTGGTTCTCCCACTGGCTGTCGTTTACCTCACTGTCAGCCTGTCCGCCTCCGTGAAGCGAAATAAACAATGCATAACCGTCAGCAGGCCGCTCGCCATACACCGTCCAGTATAGGGGCATGGTATAAGCCCCGATGCTTAGTACCTTGTTCTTATAGGCATCGCCCAGAGCGCTCCGTACCGAGTCTTTCCACTCCGTCAGCAGCGTCTGCTCATACGCAGCCACATCAGGCTCTTGTGTACTGTTCTCCTGATTGTCGGAGCACGACGTGCATATCATTCCCTGAGCTTCCATGCATACCAGGGCCATCATCAGAATAAATATCTTTTTCATCGGCGTTATTGTTGCTTTATATTCCTTTTCGTGCTGCAAATTTACAAATAAACGAGTGAATTTCAAAATGAATCGCGATTTATTTTGTATTTCGCTCAATTTTCACTATCTTTGTCGCCGAGATTATAATAGATAAGCATCATGGCAGAGACTTCAAAACCATCCGAGAACAACAAACTCCAGCAGTTGGAGGCCGAGAATGCCGCCCTGCGCGAAGAAGTCAACAAACTGAAGGACGAGTTGGTGCGACTTATCAGTCGTAACCTCGACCTCACCGAACGCTTCGAGAGCGATGTCGATCTGCGCCGCCGTGTACAGGTGGCCCGTGAGATCTTCAATGGCAACATCGAGCGTCAGCGCAATGCCGACCTTCAAGACGACGGTCAGCTGCTGGCCCTCATCGAGATGCGTGTCGAGAACGATATGCTCCATCAGGATCCCGATTTCGATGCCCCCGCGCTTGCGCGCCTCTTAGGCGTCAGTCAGGAGCGTCTGCGCCGTCTGTTCCAGAAGCAGACCATCTATCGCACCCCTGAGGCTTATATCGACAATTTCCGCCTCTTAGCAGCCATGCGTCTGCTGTGCGAAGAGCCCAACTATACCATTGCCGTGATAGCCGAGGAAGCTGGTTTCGGCAACGTACGCACCATGCAGCGCCGTTTCCAGGACGCCATCGGCATGACGCCAGTAGAATACCGCTTACTGATGACCCGCGACGCTAAATGAGTATTCTCCCGATAACTTCCAAATAATTTTTGTGGGGAAAAAGTTTGGTGATTCAGAATAATTGTGTATCTTTGCACCAGTGAATAAATTTCTTAAGTAGTAACTAAAACGGTATTAAAAATGAAAAAACTTAGAATAAATCTTATGCTGGGGGGGGTATTGCTCTGCTTGATGGCAATTGCCGGCCTCACATCGTGTAATCATGATCTTAGCGATCACTTTGGTGTATCAGACAATCCTTCTCCTGGAGTAACAGACGAACCAAATCCGCTGGCCACCCCGCTTACCCTCGAGGCCATTACCGCTGGAACCATTGTGGTGAAGAATCCGCAGACTGGCATGCAGTTCTCGCTGAACGGTGGTGCGAAGCAGGCCGTTACAACTGATGCCATCACCGTAGCCGTTGGCGACAAAGTGCAGTTCTACGGCAAAGGCACTGACATTACAGCTTATTATATCTTAGACACTCCTTACAATGATGATACCAATGATACCAGCATTAGCGGCGGTACGGCCAAGGTGAAGGTGTATGGTAACATCATGAGTCTGGTGGACGAGACGGGCTATGAGACGGCTACCGCGCTGACGGGTGATTTTGCTTTTGGCAGACTCTTCAATGGAAACACCATGCTGACCGACATCAGCGACCTGCAGCTGCCCGCTACGACACTGACCAGAGCCTGCTACCAGAGCTTGTTCCAAGGATGCACCGCCCTGACCACCATACCTGAAGCTCTGCTGCCTGCTACAACGCTGAAAGACCAGTGCTACCAGAGCCTGTTCTTTGGCTGCAAAGGCCTGACAACACTGCCTGAAAAACTGCTGCCTGCCACGGAAATGAAACCAAGCTGTTATGCTACCATGTTCAACAGTTGCGCTGGCCTGACCACAGTGCCTGAAAAACTGCTGCCCGCAACGACGCTGGCCAACTTCTGCTACATGAATATGTTCCAAGGCTGCACCGGCCTGACCACAGTGCCTGAAAAACTGCTGCCCGCAACGAACCTGGCCGTGGCATGCTACCAGAGTCTGTTCCAGGGTTGCACCGGCCTGACCACACTGCCAGAAAAACTGCTGCCCGCCGAGACGTTGGCTGATGACTGCTACAGCTCTATGTTCGATGGCTGCAACAAACTGACCACGCCTCCGGCACTGCCTGCCACGACGCTGGCCAAGGCATGCTACTACTACATGTTCAATGGCTGCGAGAAGCTGGAACAAACACCGCATCTGGCCGCAGAAACGTCTGCACTGAAAAAAGAATGCTACTACTACATGTTCGCGGAGTGTAAGGGCCTGACTAAGGCTTATGTCAAAGCTAACTATACGGATGACCCTGACGTCGATCAATGTGAATGCATGTTCAGAAACTGTACGGATGACGCTGCATCTACGTTCTATAGCGCCGATGCTGATAATTACAAATTCCAGTTTAGTCTCAATAGCTGGCAGAACGCACCTTACGAGTAACAGAAATCAAGGTGACAAATCCCGGTAAACACACAGGGACGGTACTTTTGTGTTTGTCCCGAGTGTGACATCCTATGAATGAAAATTATTCCCCGAATTGCTTGGCAGTTCGGGGAATAATATGTACCTTTGTGGCCGATATGGAAACATCTGATAATACTATCGAATCACAGATAGCTTCAGTCTTATCCGACATTCGTCAGAAAGGCTACTCGTCTGTGCAACCGTTTAGCGTTGGTAAAGTGGAAGAGCGGATGATGCAGTTCGCTCAGGTTCATAACGTGACCCTCGCCAGCGACGATCTCTATATGAGTGCCAAGCAGTTGCAACATTCCATGCGTGCTTCGAAGAATGCAAAAGGCTTAGTCGTGGCTGACGCTGACCTGATAAACTTCCCCAAGACCCGCTTCCAGATGGAACTCTATTACGATGGTGAGTGCTTTATCTATACGGATGGAGCGTCAAAGTTTATTGTTCATCCGAACTATAAAATGAAGATTAGTCGTGAGTTAGTAGCACAAGTGAATTTCATAACGGCCACAAAGGTAAAAGATCCTGCAGAGTTCACACTGCCCAAATATCAGAAAATATAAAAGCTGGCCACTCGTGACCAGCTCTATTTGAGTGAAGGAAACCAAGCGGCAAGGTCGAATTGCTCATCATCTCCGTAGGATTTCTCCTGCAGCCATGCCACCGTTCCGCACATCGTGGCTCTACTTGGTTTCTCCTTTCACGCTGCAAATGTACGACAAATTATTGTAACTTCCAAATATATCGGCAACTTTTTTACTTTGTGAGTTGTTGGTAGAGGTGGTGGAGTTTCAAAATTTACAAAAACAGTTCAATATTTACAATTTCTGCATTTTTGTGGGGAAAATGTTTTGTAGTTTGCTCACTTAATCGTATCTTTGTACCCAATAAAAACATCTAAATTGATTAACTATTATGAGAAGAAGTTATTTTCGACTGTTGGAAGGAGTACTGCTTAGCCTTCCGTTGTTGTTCGCAAGTTGCGGAAATGGTGATAACGCGTTAGAGGAAATCATCAATGGTGGAGGATCCGGATCAGGTGGTGGTTCGTCTACAATCAACGCCACAGCCATTAAGCTCAGCCAAACTATGAAAGTAATCAAATTGGGTGGCGACGCTCTAACGATTACAGCTACCGTTACGCCAACTGATGCTACTCTCACTTGGGAATCCAGCGACGAGGCTGTGGCTACTGTTGCTAACGGTGTTGTAACCCCAAAGAGTGTAGGTATTGCCACCATTACTGCCAAGTCGGGCGATGTGAAAGCCACTTGTGAGGTGTTTGTGGGTAATGAGGTAGCCCTCAGTGCCGCAGCTTACGAAGCAAAGAACTATGACATCGTGAAAGGAGATATGGGAGATTATCAATTGACTATCCCCGCCGGCTACCATGTAGCATTGGATGGTTTGACTATCAACGGTAACAATATCACATGCTCAGGCGATGCCACTATCTATCTGACCGATGGCTCTACGAATGCGGTGACTGCGCCAGTTAACGATGCAACTGCCATTAAAATTGGCGGTGCAGGCACAACGCTCACCATCAATGCCGAAACTCTTGGCACTGGTATACTCAACGCTATTGGCGGAAGTGATGGTGCTGGTATCGGAACGGAGTATGCTATAAGTGCCAATGTCGTGGGTGGTAATATCACGATTAATGGTGGTGTAATAAATGCTACTGGTAAGGGATTTTTTCGCGGTGCCGCTGGTATCGGAACGGGAGGTGCTTACACAGGCTATAAAAATGAATGTGGCGCTATCACGATTAATGGCGGTGTAATAAATGCTACTGGAGGCTATGGTGTTAATAATGGTATTGGTGGTGCTGGTATAGGAACAGGAGGAGCTGGCGCTTTTAATTCTTCTAGCAGCGCGATCAATAAATGCGGCGCTATCACGATTAATGGCGGTACGGTAACTGCTACTGGTGCTGAACGTGCTGTTGGTATCGGAACGGGAACATCTTATTGTGATAATGCTCCCTCCAACAATACCTGCGGCGCTATCACGATTGGCACTGGCATTACAAGCGTTGCTGCGATAAAGGGTGAGCAAGCAACTAGGTGTATTGGCAAGGGACCTGGAATGGGAGGCGCGAGCGCTACGACAAACTGCGGTGTTATCAAATTCGGCACTGCAGAGGTGTATGATGGTGGTGGAGATTGGACAACCTATAATTCAATGACGGCTGGCACCTATGGCGGTCTGACCCTCGCCATCTCTACCACAACTGAGTCTAACGACACTTGGACGCTGACTCCAGCAGAATAAACACACAGGGACGGTACTTTTGTGTCTGTCCCGAGTGTGACATCCTATGAATGAAAATATTCCCCGAATTGCTTGGCAGTTCGGGGATTTATATGTACCGGCTACTCATCTGTGCAACCGTTTAGGATTAGCCGTGGGGACAGGTACCTGAGTCATAGCAGCCGTCATACCCAAGTACCTGTCACAGTGACTAATTCCCCGAAAGTATTTGAATAAAAATCAGACGTAATGCCCTTTCAGCGAAAAGACATACACATAGATGCGCCCACTACTGATGGAATATACCATGCGGTGCTCATTGGTGATTCTACGGCTCCATTTTCCCTGGAGGTTACCCTTCAGAGGCTCCGGCTTACCAAGACCGGTAAATGGATGCTTTTCAATGTCTCGAAGCAAGTCTGTGATGCGCTTCATGATGGCAACATTACCCGTCTGCTTCCAGTAATCACGGTCTTTTTGGGCTTTTTTCAGCAGGACTACTTCCATAAGTCATCAATAGCTATGGGCTGGAAGTTTCCTTCGGCAATGTCTTTCTCGCCTTGACACACTATATTTTCTAGTTCTGCCATAGGCATGGTATTTTCGTCTTTCTTCTGCTTCTGCGAAGCAATTCGTTTGAGTGCCCTGATAGCTTTCTTCATCAGTCCTTCGTCCTCGGAAATCACTTGGAGGGCTCCAAAGAGTTCGGCATTAAGTTGCATTGTATTCATACCTAATATTATTTATTCTGCTTGCAAAAATAGACATAAATTCTGAAATGACAAAATAAAAACTGAAAAAACAATAAATATGGACGAAGCGCAGACACGTTTTAACATGATAGACCCAAGCTGAGGGATGATTAGCCGTGGGGACAGGTACCTGAGTCATAGCAGCCGTCATACCCAAGTACCTGTCCCAGTGACTAATTTTGTATACGTAATTGCTCTTCTGGTGTCAACATTTTGAGATTTCTACATAATTTCTGCGAAAAAACTTTGAGATTCCTACAAAAATGTGTAATTTTGCCCGCAGAAACTTAAAACATTTTGAGGCATGGAAGATAATAAACACACAGGGACGGTACTTTTGTGTCTGTCCCGAGTGTGACATCCTATGAATGAAAATATTCCCCGAATTGCTTGGCAGTTCGGGGATTTATATGTACTTTTGTGAGTGAAGGAAACCAAGCGGCCGCTCGAACTTGTTCGCTTGCTACCAAAGGGACGCAAGAAGGTCGAATTGTTCATCATCTCCGTAGGATTTCTCCTGCAGCCATGCCACCGTTCTTCGACAAGCGAAGCGGCAAAGCCGAGCGCCGCACATCGTGGCTCTACTTGGCTTTACCTTCAACAAAAACTTTCTTAAGCTTTCTGCTCTTTATTGATATACTTTTCTATTTTATCAATTAACTGTCTGGTCGGCTCTATGTACGGAGCGATTTTTTCCTCGTTTGCCTCGAAGAAAAGGTTGTAATCAGCATTGTCGCGCATGATCACCAAGTCGGAGAGGAGTGAACCGTCTTCACTTGAGAATAAGCCTGTACGAACATAATGCTGTCCGAAGAGAGAAAGAATTCCACGATGACTTTTTACATTCAATCCTCCATTGATTAGTAGGGCCGATACGGCATGGAATAGCGCATAATAAAGACGATTGGCAGCAGCCTCCCACTTCTGTTCTTTAGCACAGAACTCCATATCAGCAAAGGTCTTCTTTGCTTTTTCAATCTCCATGCATACGATGGTTGTACGATCGTTATCACTTAAAGTCATAAAGCACTTTCTTATCTTCTTCTACGTTGAAATAAAACATGGCATGAGGACCATTGAACCATTCTTGCTTTGTATAGGCATGAGGGCGAATATCCTCGCCAATGTCCCAGCCCATCTCAACAAACGGATAAGAATACTTGTTGAAATCCTCATGCTCAAGACGTGGCTTGTCAAGCAGCACGAGCAGATCCCAATCAGAACCTTCGTGCCAGTCACCACGAGCGCGCGATCCATAAAGATATAGCATACTGCCCTTGGGTAATATGCGTTTGGCTACCTGTTTGATGCTTTCGATGACTTTGTTTGTATTCATAACCACGTAACTATGTTCCGCTGCAAAGATAGTGCAAATCGAATAAAAAACCAAATAATATTTGAGTTTTTTTGAGATGCAGCCTATCTTCGACCTCATTTTGAGGTCAGAGATACGAACTTTCTGCGTAACTTCCAAATATATCGGCAACTTTTTTACTTTGTGAGTTGTTGGTAGAGGTGGTGGAGTTTCAAAATTTACAAAAACAGTTCAATATTTACAATTTTTGCATTTTTGTGTGGGAAATAGTTTGGTGATTCAGAATAATTGTGTATCTTTGCACCAGTGAATAGATTTCTTAAGTAGTAACTAAAACGGTATTAAAAATGAAAAAACTTAGAACAAATCTTATGCTGGGGGGGGGTATTGCTTTGCTTGATGGCAATTGCCGGCCTCACATCGTGTAATCATGATCTTAGCGATCACTTTGGTGTATCTGATAATCCGTCTGAAGGAGGTACGCCAACCGTAGATGACGTCATTAAGTATGGTTTTAAGGTGACAGACCTAAATGGCGACGACAAGACTACACTTGTCACTTCGCTGAAGATGAGCACTGATGATGGTCCTATAGCTGAAGCTGAGGTGAGCGGCGGTAAGATTACCATCAAGGCCGAAAAACTTAGTGGAATTACTACCGCAATTGATTTCTGGTTCGAAGCCGAGATTGGCGGCAAGCCTTACATTGCCAAAGTAAATATCAATCCGACAACCCTCAGCCCAGAGTCAGACAAGACGCTGGAGATGGCCACCTTAGGCGACGTGATCCTTTCTGACGGCAAGTTTGCTGTGGCTGGTACTGCAGGCCAGTTGGCAAAGATTGCTTATTTGGGTGATGATGCTGAAACCAACACCAAATACAACCACGGCCTCGCCTTGGCTTTGGAGGATGTATCTGTTACAAAGAAATGGTGTGATCAAACAACTGAGACTTGTTTAGATGCAGGTCATCAGTATAATTCTGAGGCTGATGCGAAAGGCGACATGGCTGGTATAGCCAATACCGTTGCGATTGCAGGTAAATTTGATGGGGATCATTATCACGATGCTGCCATTGCAGCCACAAACTACAACAGCAGCACTTATCCCGATGGTACAAGCGAGTGGTTCCTGCCGAGTGCCGGTCAGTGGGATAAGATGGCTACCGCTGCTGGAGGTTATGCAAACCTAAAAACTAACGCGGGCTTGCAGGATCTCGCCAGCTACTGGTCGTCTACGGAGTACGATGCCAGCCTCGCGTGGTTCTTCAACTACAACGGCAGCAATTGGGAAACCGACAATAAGAACAACGAATACCGAGTTCGTGCGTGCCTCGCTTTTTAATCTATTGAGCATTTTTCCAATTTATCTATTATAGCCGCAAAGGCGGCTTCAGACACCGCCCCCGAGGCGAAACGGATAACAAACAGACAGCCCCGCTGACCATTCACACTGGCGGTCAGCGGGGCTTCGTTTTCCTGCTTTTGCCCATGAGGAAGTCGCAGAATTTACAAAACTGTTTCAAAATAAACAAATCCACGCATTTTCGACATCAATTCACGGAAATTGAAAATAAATTCGTGGATTGTTGGCATCCTATTCCAATTTTTTTGCGTACCTTTGTCCCCCGAAATTTAGCTATTAACAAATAGCTGTAATTAAATGAGTATGAAAAAGTATTTTGGAAAATTGTGTTGGGGGAGGGTACTGCTTAGTCTCCCATTGTTGTTCGCAAGTTGCGGAAATGGTGATAACGCGTTAGAGGAAATCATCAATGGTGGAGGATCTGGTGGCGGCTCAAGTGAAGTAACCAGCATCACCGTCGACCTGTCGAAGATCGACGAGAAGTATCTCGACACCGAGAAGACCAAGCTCCAGCTGACCGTCGGCGACGAGGTGACGCTGAGCTTCACCATCCTGCCCGAGGAAATGGCCAGCACCGAGGTCGAGCTGACCTCAGCCGACGCCACAATCCTCAGCATCGATGGCCTGAAGGTGAAGGCCCTGAAGGAGGGTGAGACCAAGGTGACCGCCAAGGCTGGCGAGAAGACCGTCGAGTGCACCGTCACCGTCAAGGCGGCTGGCCCACTGACCAAGCTGAATGACAAGCTGAATGACTATCAATGGTATACCCCAGATGAAGAGTAATTAACCCATTAAACGAAGAAAGCAATGAAGACAATGAAGAATTTTCTGAGCATGGCTGCCCTCGCTTTGATGGGCGCAATGATGACCGGCTGTTCAAGCGACGATAA
>JAEEGG010000595.1_pt1 | contig 112281 bp, 98 predicted proteins | sample 9134161 | NCBI WGS metagenome assembly JAEEGG01 (sample SAMN16246543, study PRJNA631951) | gut metagenome | biome: gut microbiome; feature: rumen; material: CR-attached | host: Bos | place: Iran: Karaj | collected 2018-10
GGAGAAGGCCATGTACCTCGTGGACGAGACCGGCCTCGCGCAGTACAATACCCTCAAGGAAAAGGGCTTCTACTCGAACATCATGGGTACGAGCGCGGTGTTCAGCATCTACTGCGACTCCATCCGGGTGGATACCCAGAAGATGGAGTTCACCTACTACGGCAGGCAGCGTATCGAGCGGCGGAGCAGCGTCCTCATGAGGGAACTTGTCACCGCCGGTCAGCTCCGCCGTGTCCCCCGCACCGACAACAACCCCCACGGGCTGCTCATCGTCAACTGGCGGACCCTGCTGAACAAGGATATCGAACAGAAGAACAAGTCAAGCTACTAGTGCCTTATGGGAGAAAGCAGATTCAAGAAGATGGTCATCGGGGAGAAACTGCCTGACAAGGATGATCCGAAGTACCAGAAGAAATACGAGGATGACGTGGAGGCCGGACGCTGGTTCGCCCGCGTGACGAAACTGGACATGCTTGCGGCCCGCATACAGCGTTTTGCCGAGAAGCACCGTGGATTCTTCCTGGCTACCGTGTTCGGCATCATCCTGTTCTGTTTCGTGCTCAACATCTACCGGTTCTCCAGGGCTTACAAGGCCCGTCAGGAGTCGCCTGGGGCGGTGACCACGCAGGAGGAGGTCCTCCGTGAGAGGCTCCTCGAGAATTCACACACCATGATACCAATACCGCAAGAAGATGGAACTGACAAAGAAGATTAACTTCCGGCAGCCGAAATATATGATTCCGGCGCTGGTTTACATTCCCCTGCTTTTCACCGGTTATTTTGTGATAGACATGATTGGGACGAAAAAGTCGGAGACGGTGGATCCGTCCATGCAGACCACCGAGTACCTCAATCCGAATCTGCCGCAGGCGAAAGTGAAGGATGACCTTGAGGGGAAATACGAGAGCATGCTCAAGTCCTACGGAAAGATCGATGACTTCAGCGCCATCGGTAACATTGACCGCGAGGATGACGCTGCCGCTTCCGAGGAATACGAGTCGAAGTATTCCGAATCCGAGGTGGAGGCGCTCGCAGATACGGAGGGCGCTATGCCGCCGGGCAGCGTCGAGGAGACCATTCGCCGCAGCGCCAGCAGGGGCGAGGCGATCGCAAGCGGCGACTACCCGTTCCCGCTCACAGAGAGCGAACGGCTCATACAGAGCCAGCAGCGCGAGGAGGCGCTCCGCGAGGAACTCGAGGCGGCGCTTGTCCAGCTCCGTGCCCAGAGCGAGGCCTCCGTCACAGGAGCTCCGACTGTCGTCCAGCCTCAGAGCCAACCCGAATCCAGGGCTGTCTCTTCCCCGGTGAGCGAGGATGATGCCGTCCAGGTCGTGAAACGGATCATGCAGTCTTCCGACTACTTCCATACTGTTTCGGAGAATGACCCGCAGCCTGATATCATCAAAGCCATTATCGATGAGAACATCAAGGCCGTGGACGGCAGTCGTGTGAGACTGCGTCTGCTGGACGATGTCCAGATCGGAAGTCTCACTATGCCGAAGGGCAGCTACCTGTACGCCGAGATGAATGGCTTCTCCGGCCAGCGGGTGAAGGGTACGGTGAAGAGCCTGCTCCTGTACGACGAGATCATCAGGGTGAGCCTGTCTATCTATGACACTGACGGACTGGAGGGTCTCTATGTCCCGAGGAGCACGTTTAACGAGACGACCAAAGATGTCGCCAGCGGCGCGCTGGGAAGCAACATGACAATCAACCAGGGCAGCTATGGGAACAGCCTTTCCCAGTGGGGAATGCAGGCCATCCAGAACGCCTACCAGCGTACTACCAGCGCTGTCGGGAAAGCCATTCGCCGTAACAGTGCAACACTGAAATACGGCACTTTCGTGTATCTCGTCAACGGCCGCGAAACCAGAACAGAATAAACCATACCGATATGAGAATAAAGTATTTAATCGCAATCGCCTTAAGCATCGCTTCGGGTTTTGCCATGCGGGCCCAGGAGACCATCCGGGAGATGGAACTGCTGACCGTGAACGACCAGATCACCACCGTCATCACCGCTACGGAGCCGGTGCGCTTCGTGGATATTTCCACGGACAGGGTGGCCGGTGACCAGCCGCTTTCCAACACCGTCCGTCTTAAGCCCAAGGAGGGCGCCGAGGTCAACGAGGACGGCGACATCCTCGCCGTCGTCACCGTCATCACTGAGCGGTACCGGGTTCAGTATGCGCTCGTCTACACGACGCGCCCCCAGGAGGCCGTGACGGACAAGGCGGTCCTCCTCTCGGAGACCGTTCCGTATAACAACCCGGCCGTGTCGCTCTCGACCGAGGACATGACTCGTATGGCCAGGAGGATCTGGAACGCCAAGGCAAGATATCGTAACGTAGGGACGAGGAAGCATCATCTGGAGATCCGGCTGAATAACATCTACACCGCCGGTGAGTATTTCTTCATCGACTTCAGCGTGGAGAACCGGACGAACATCCGTTTCGATATCGACCAGATACGGTTCAAGGTCGAGGACAAGCGGAAGTCGCGGGCGACCAACAGCCAGAGTGTCGAGCTCTCCCCCGCTCTTCTTCTGGAGAAAGGGACGACCTTCAACCGTGGTTACAGGAACGTTGCGGTGCTGAAGAAACTCACTTTCCCCAATGACAAGGTACTCACAATAGAGATGTCCGAGAAACAGGTCAGCGGCCGCACCATCACCCTCGAGATCGACTACGAGGATGTGCTGCGGGCAGACTCGTTCGATCACGGACTGCTGGAGGAGGACTAGCTATGAGACAGATCCTGACCCTCATCATAGCCGTGGCGGCCTGCGTAGCCCCTGCCATGGCCCAGAACAACTGGGACCGCCTTGGCCTCGGCATAGGCTGCGGATACTCCCCAAAGGCGGAGGCCGTCATTTTCTGGGAGCACGAGACATCGTACCATAATGCTTGGGAAGTCTTCCTCTCCGGGTCGCTATCGCTTGAGAATCTTCGTGGGAACGTCTGGAATGACAACGCAAAGGCATGGGGTGCCGGAGCGGCGTGGAAGCCTTGCGTGGTCCGTTCCCGGAACAACTACGGATCCCTGAGGCTGGCTGTCATGCTGGGTGCAGCCCCGAGGGAGTTCAGCTCGGGCCTCACTGCCGGATACCAGCATAGCTGGGTCCTCAGGGGAGGCTGGCAACTCTACTGGCAGGGCGGGGTGACGCTGACGCTCCCAAAGCGGGGCGACCTTTTCGGTGTCTCCTCCGGCGTCGGCGTGAAGATGCCTGTCCGCGACAGGATGCGCCGTTAAGGATGCTGCTGGCCATGCTGATAAGCTTCATCATTCACAGGTACAGGAAGAGAAATGGAGGAAAGTAGGGACCTCATCGTAGGATACAAGATCTTCAGGAGCATCGTCTACGTGTCGCTGTTGCTGGAGTTCTTCCTCTATGCCGTCGATCCGGGCGCGTTGGATTTCTGGGGAGGCATCCTTACGGACATCCACGGCCGGATGAAGCGTTGGTTCATCTATAACGATGGCAACCTCATATGGAGCAAGGTCGCTACGCTCCTTCTCATCTGCATCACCAGCATCGGAACCAGGAACAAGAAGCAGCTGGAGTTCGATGCCAGGAAGATGGTCTTGTATCCGCTGGTTTTCGGCCTTTTCATCGTGGTCCTGTCCGTCTGGCTCTTCGGCCATCCGATGGGACCGCACATCTACACGGTTAGGCTGAACCTCTGGCTCTACATGGCTGCTTCCGTCGTAGGTACGGTACTGGTGCACATCTCCCTGGACAATATCTCGAAGTTCCTCAAGGAAGGGCTTCTGAAGGACCGCTTCAATTTCGAGAACGAGTCCTTCGTCCAGTGCGAGGAGAAGATGGAGAATAAGTACAGCGTCAACATCCCTATGCGGTATTACTACAAGGGCAAGTTCCGTCACGGCTGGGTGAACATCGTGAACCCGTTCCGCGGGACCTGGGTCGTCGGTACGCCCGGATCCGGTAAGACCTTCTCCATCATCGAACCGTTCATCCGGCAGCACAGCGCCAAGGGATTCGCCATGGTGGTGTACGACTATAAGTTCCCCACCCTCGCACGGATGCTATACTACCACTACAGGCTCAACAAGCAGCGGAACCTCCTTCCTGAGGGGTGTCAGTTCAACGTCATCAACTTCGTGGACGTTGAGTACTCGAGGCGGGTGAACCCGATTCAGCTGAAGTACATCAACAACCTCGCGGCGGCCAGTGAGACGGCGGAAACCCTGCTGGATTCACTTCAGAAGGGCAAGAAGGAAGGCGGCGGAGGATCGGACCAGTTCTTCCAGACCTCGGCCGTGAACTTCCTCGCAGCCTGCATCTTCTTTTTCTGCAACTGGAACAAGATGCCCTATGACAAGGACGGGAGGCAGCTCGTCCCGGAGTTTGCCACCGACCGGCAGACCGGACAGAAACGGCTCACCGGAAGGGTCATGAACGGCGACGGCCTCGTCGTGGAACCCGCCTACTGGCTGGGTCAGTATTCCGACATGCCTCATATCCTCTCTTTCCTGAACCAGGATTACCAGACCATCTTCGACGTCCTTCAGACCGACCCGGAGGTCCTGCCTCTGCTGGGCCCGTTCCAGACGGCCTTGAAGAACAAGGCCATGGAGCAGCTCGAAGGTATGATCGGTACGCTCCGCGTCTACACGTCCCGTCTCGCCACGAAGGAGTCCTACTGGATCTTCCACAGGGACGGTGACGACTTCGACCTGAAGGTCAGTGACCCGAAGAACCCGAGCTACCTGCTCATCGCCAACGATCCGGAGATGGAGAGCATCATCGGCGCACTGAATGCCCTCATCCTAAACCGTCTTGTCACCCGTGTGAATACCGGACAGGGGAAGAACGTCCCCGTGAGCATCATCGTGGACGAGCTCCCGACGCTCTACTTCCATAAGATCGACCGTCTCATCGGCACGGCCAGAAGCAACAAGGTCAGCGTGGCCCTGGGCTTCCAGGAACTGCCGCAGCTGGAAAGCGACTACGGAAAGGTCGGCATGCAGAAGGTCATCACGACCGTGGGCAACGTCGTCAGCGGCTCCGCCCGCGCTAAGGAGACGCTGGAATGGCTCTCGAACGACATCTTCGGCAAGGTCGTGCAGCTGAAGAAGGGAGTCACGATTGACCGTGACCGCACGTCGATCAACCTGAACGAGAACATGGACAGCATGGTCCCCGCCTCGAAGATTTCAGACCTACCCACAGGCTGGATCTGCGGCCAGACCGCTAGGGATTTCGTGAAGACCAAGACTGGCAAGGGCGGATCGATGAACATCCAGGAGAGCGAGGAGTTCCAGACCTCGAAGTTTTACTGTAAGACGGACTTCGACATGAAGGAGATCGACGAGGAGAAGAAGCACTATACTGACCTTCCGAAGTTCTACACTTTCCCGTCCAAGGAGGCGAAGGAACACATCCTCTATGAGAACTTCGTGAACGTCAACCGGGAGGTCGAGAAGATGTGTCTCGACATTACCCAATTTGTCAAGAAATAATCGGCTAAGTACCTTTTTGTAGTACCATTTTGAAGAAATATTCAATTTTCTCAAATATTTGAACCCAAAACAGATAAGCGATTTTGAATAGGCCGCTATAATACATAACTTGTCAAAGGAAACAAACAATAATCCATCATGAAGCAAGATTTCGAATTCAATGAAGAACAAGTCCCTTACGGCCTTCTCGGCCAGTTCGGGCTCACCAGGGAGATGGTGGAGGATCTTCCCGAAGCTCCCTACAAGGATATCATGAACGGACTGCTCTCCCCTGTCCTTCCGATCAGCGTCAAGGATGACGCGGGCCGCACCGTCTCCGCAAGGACGCGGTTCCGTCTGGTCAGGACTGAAGACGGCGGAGTGGACGTGGTTTTCTACCCGAGGCTCCAGCACTGCGAACTGGACAGTTACCAGGAGCCCGAGCAGTACGAACTCCGAAAGGGCCGTGTCATACTGAGCCATGCACCGGATGAACCAGAACGCAGGTGTTTCGTCCAGATCGATCCGGACACGAACCATGTCTTGTACATCCCGACACCGGTCATCGGCCGTAACATCAGGAACCTGATGGACCGCTTCGAACTGACGACGGATGACATCACGCTCATCCAGATGGGAGAAGCGGCGGTCGTAGGTGACGGGAAGGATGTCCTTTCCATCGGAATTGACCTCAGTGAGAGGACGGGCATCCGCATCGAACGCGGCAAGTCATTCAAGTGGAACAGGGACCGTGGCGCTGGTATGGACCGTTTCAATTTCGGCATCTACGGATGCTGGGTCAAGGATGCCTCGGGCGACCTCTCCTATGTCCCCGAGGATGAGTACACCGACGAGATCATCGCCGAACAACAGAAAACCATCGACCGCAATGCGGCGAACCTTAAAAGATAAAGACCATGGAAGAGAACATGAATTACACCGAAGACGAACTGGTGCAGATGTACCAGAACGGAGAAATCACCCTCGCCGAATTCGTCGTCTATCATCCATCGGACTGGGGCGTCGAGTTCGCATTGTTCATCGCCCGTCATCCGGACCGCTCCGAGGAGGAGAATGCTCTGGCTTTCCTTGACCTGAAGGACAAGGAGCTGGAGAGCGCCCTGGAGCGCGGTGACGCCTAACCTGCAAGGAAGCCATGCCTACACGATCAAACGTACTGGGCCATTACATGGGAATCGCCCCGGAGCTGCAGGACACGCTCCGGCGCAACGGCATGCAGGCGCGTCTTGTCCGCAGCGGCGGCGACGTGCTGCTGGCCGTGCAGGGACATGACTCCCCGCTCCTCACCTATCCCCTGTCCCGCGAGCGTCTGATGGCACTCACTGACGGGGGGACGAACTCGTCGAACCGGAAGGCATACGATACATTCGCTGCAGTCGTAGGCCGGGACTTCGAACTGCCGAAGGACTATGTCCACGCGCGGAACGCCAATGGGCGGGTCGTCATGGGACTCCACGGCTACAGGATCGGCGAGGGAGAATACGGCAGGGCAGCAAGTCCTTTCAGGGACCTTTGGACACGGCGCGGGATGCTCGGCTGGACGCCACGCGAGCAGGAGGGATTCCACCTGCACAGGGTTGGCGGGGAACTCCGTTATGGCGGAGCACCCCTCGTCGCTGACCGTCCCGACGGGAGGATCAAGCCGGGCGAGCTTCAGAACGGCGGCTACGGGTTCTACTACAAGGGAAACCAGGCTGCACGTACTCAACCCGCGGCACGTGACGGAGAGGATGTGCTGATGGAACTCAGGGATGTCGTTCCCGAGATCCAGGCGCGTCCTGTCTCCGCCGAGAAGTCTAAAACCTATTCGGAGCTTATCACCTCGGACGTCTATTTCTCCAAGGACAAGTGGAACGAGGTCCTCTCCGGCCACGGCATCGTCATCGACGAGAGGGCCGGGACGCTCACCGTGAAATCCACGGCCATCAACCGGGACCTGGTCTATGACCTCAGGGAGGATGAGATGGCGGTTCTGACCGCCGGATCGTTGAAAGACCATCCGGTCTCGGCCAGGCTCGATGTCATCAATGGCGTCATCGGGAAGGACTACGAGGGAAAGGTAACGATGGAGATGCTGGAGAGCAGGGAGCCGGTAGGACTCGCGCTCTCCCCTGCCGCGCTGGAGGATATCCGTCAGCAGGAGCGCAGCCTCCATCCGAAGCCGGTCATTGCCGAGGACATGTCCTATCTGGTCATGCAGCAGGCTGTGCTTCAGGAACAGGAGGACGAGCGGCTGGGCATCGGCCGTGTCTACGGGGAATCCCTCTACGGTATGGAATCCCGCGAGGGTTGGTTCCGCGAAGGAGCCCACGGCCGGGAGGTCAGCGTGGGAGACATCCGGGTCGAACCGGTCCGCGACCAGGATGAGACGACCGGAAAGGACATGAAGTACAGGATGACTGCCGTCATCAACGGTGAGGAGATCTCCCACGAGATCACCCGCCGGCAGTATGACAAGTTCATGGCTGTGGACGATTATCATCGCATGAAGCTCTTCTCGAAAGTCTTCAGCGAGGTGGACATGAAGCAACTTCCCCGCGAGCAGCGGGAAGGCGGGCTGAATATCGGCGCCGCCATCCTCGCGGCGCTCACCGTCGCGGGTGAGATGGCTCACGGTCCCCGCATGGCCCCGGACCTCTACATGGAGCGCCACGGGGGCGGCCATGTCTATATGAAACCCGGGGTGGATTCTCCCCAGGACATCGCAAGCCGGGCCTTCGAGGCCGGTCTGAATGCAGCTGAACACGGTGTGGGGTTAGGCAGATAAACTATGGGAAATCTCACTTACGACGACTATCTGAGACGCTTGACTGTCCAGGACATCCTCAAGGATGCGGGCTATGTCCGCAACCGCAAGGACGGCATGCGTTACCCTTCGTTCGTCCGCCTGGATGATCACGGGGAGCGCATCCGCGGTGACAAGTTCATCGTCACCCACAACGGGCAGGGCTGTTTCCATCCTCCGGTTCAGAAGAGCTATAATATAATCTCGCTTATCAAGGAGCATCCGCATCTCTTTCCGGAATACTCCGTGGGCATGAACCTCGACCTGCTGGTGAACAAGGTCTGTTGCCGCCTCCTCAATACGACGTATGAGGAAAAGGAACGTCAGGTGAAGGAACCGGAGCCGGAGATCAGGCCGTTCAGGCTGGATGAGTACCGGCTGACGCGTCTGGACAAGGCTGACAGGGAGTCCTGGAGGCCGTTCTATCCCTTCTTCAAGCACAGGGGCATCGACCTGCGCACAGAAAAGGCCTTTCGTGACTCATACGTCCTTGCCGAGAGGGATCATCCGGAGAAGAAGGGAGTGACATACTCCAATCTATCCTTCCCGCTCACCATCCCGGGCGGAGACGGAACCATCGTGGGATTCGAGGAAAGGGGCCGTCCGAAACGTGACGGCGGCGCGACCTACAAAGGCAAGGCCGCAGGCAGTAACGCGAGCGTCGGCCTCTGGATAGCATCACCGGGAGGGACCGAACTCAAGGATGCGAAAAGGGTTTTCCTTTTCGAGAGCGCATATGATGCGATGGCTTTCTTCCAGCTCAGACGCGACGAGGACAAGAGCATCGGCAAGGCGGTCTTCGTCTCCACCGGTGGGAACCCCACACGGGGGCAGATGCTGGGTCTCATCCGAACGGCACAGGGTGCGGTCTTCCATCTCTGCTTCGACAACGATGAAGCCGGGCGGCAGTTCACGGAGAATTTCAAGGCTGTGGCCAAAGAGGAGAAGCCTTACAGTGATGTGGCGCTTGCGTTCAAGAATACGCCCGGCTACATACAGGTGGACCAGTATAAGGAGCTCGCCTTATTCAAGCTTCCTGAAGAGGTTAAACAGCAGTATTTCGACATTGAGGAGCTGTCCGAGGACCTCAGGACCGGATATCTCTGCGAAGAGGATAAGGCGGATCTTAGGGCCCGCATCAAGGAGGGTTACAGGACCTTCTATGCGATGGTGGACGACTGTATCGTCCAGGTGGAGCGCGAGCTCCCGTCCGAGGGCTACAAGGACTTCAACGACGAGCTCCTGGGTCGCGAAGGAACCGAAAAGAAAGCGGTCGGCTGCGACCTGGACGGTGACGGCGCCGTTGAGACGGAGGAATCCAACGAGGAGAAACACAAATACCACAGATAAGGCCATGCAGAACGGCAATCCATACGCGGACGTGCAGATCCGTCCTGACTGGCGCCAGCTCCTGATCGACGAACTGGTGTCGATCCTTGCGGCGATAGCCCTCCTGGTCATCGGCGGGCTCGACGGTATCCCCTACCATTCGGTCTTCTTCTGCATAGCCCTGGCGCTTGTCTTCAAGGTCTACTACAAGTTTGTCTACCTGAGGGGCATGCACTACACGATAACCGGAGAGCAGCTTGTCTACGAGCACGGTGTCTTCACCCGCAGCCGGGACTATATCGAGCTCTACCGTATCGTGGACTTCGATGAGAAGCGGAGTTTTCTCCAGCTCATCCTAGGACTGAAGACCATCGTCGTACATTCCGGCGACCGGACGATGCCCAAGCTCCGGATCATCGGTATCCGCGAGGGTACGGATGTCGTCGATTGCCTGCGTGAGCGGATTTCCTACAACAGAAAACGGATGAACATTCATGAATTCGCAAACTACAGATAAACTGAAGAGCCGCGGCTGGCCTATCCTGCTGCGCCTGCTCCTCATCGCCGGTGCCCTGCTGGCGACCACCCTCATCAGCCAGGTCCGCGCCTCGGCTCAGATCGTCGTCGCCAATCCCCTGGAGTGGGCCGTCCTTGCGGAAGGCAACGAGCTCATAGACGGGCAGATCAAGAACGAGACGGAGGGTATGACCCGTACAGCTATTCTCCAGAATACCATCGCCGCCGAGTTCAGCGGTATCCGCAGCTGGGAGAAGAAATACAATGCCTATCTGAAGTCGGCAGACGGCTATGCATCATCCATCAAGGCCGCCACCTATCTGTATAACGACGGCGTGCGTCTCTTCATCAACCTGTCCGACATCCGGAAGGCTATCGCTGCCAACCCGCAGGGACTGGCTGCCACGCTCAGCATGAACAACCTGTATATCGAGACGGCCACTGAACTGGTGTCCGTCTATTCGACTCTGAAGGAGGCCATCGCCACCGGCGGGGACGGCAATATGCTCACGGGCGCCGAGCGCTCGGAGACACTGTGGCTCATCGAGGACCGGCTGAAAGCCTTCAACCACAAGCTCTCCCTTCTCTCTCTTTCCCTTCGTTACTACACCCTCTCCGATGTGTGGTACAACACGACGGAGGGAATCATCGACAGGGATTACGGGGAGATTGCCCGTCACGCGCAGTCCCGCTGGAAGCGGGCATCCAGAACCTACTAGACAACGATTGCCATGAGAAGATCCGCATTTGTAATTGTCCCTATCCTTCTGCTGCTCATGCTATATGAGCGGCTCAGCGCCCAGTCCATCGACCCGACGCTGGCGGCGATGATCCTGCTGTATACGGAGAAGGCTGAGAATTCCCTCCGAACCGAGCAGGAGGCGATGCTGCTGGAGACTTCTGGTCACATATGGGTGAAGAGCGAGGTGGATGGAGTCAGGAAGCTCGATGAGGAGTTCAACGGGTACCTCGACATGTTTCACGGCATCATCGTCTACGCTGCACAAATCTACGGTTTCTACCATGAGATCGACCGGCTTGCGGAGAACTTCGGCAAGCTGACGGAAAGGATCGCGCAGAGCCCCGGGAACGCCCTTGCCGTAGCCCTGTCTGCGAACAGAAACAAGGTCTACCGGGAGGTGATTCTCCAGAGCGTTGAGATTGTAAACGACATCCGCATCGTCTGCCTTTCCGATGTGAAAATGACCGAGAAGGAGCGCACCGAGATGGTTTTCGGCGTGCGTCCCAAACTGAAGGGCATGAACAAGAAGCTCGAAAGGCTCATCCGGGCCGTGAAATACACCACGCTCACCGACGTGTGGAACGAGGTGTCCGGGCATCAACCTGACAAGGCTGATATTGAAGGAATCTCCACTGAGGCCTTCCGCAGATGGAAGACCATTGGAAAGACTGTAAGACCATAAACGAACGACGAGATATGAGTTGGGCATCACTGCTAAAGGCTGGCGGCAAGGCCGCCAAATGGGCCGGTAGAGGGGCAAAGGCGGCCCTCGAGACCGGAGGCAAGGCCATCATTCATCCTCAGCAGACGCTGAAGGGTGCGGGTACCGCCCTCAAGACCGCAGCTGTCGGAGGAGGGCTCGGCTATGTCGGTTGGAAGAAACTCACGACCGACGAGAGCGTTGTAGGCATCGTCAGCGACGCTATCATCGGCGAGAAGACCACGCAGAAGGTCAGCGAGACGGTCCACGGAGCCGTGGACGGCATCCGCGACCTGAAGGAATCCGTGGGAGGCATGACGGAGCGCGTCTCCAGCGCGGCGGAGAACGTTGACGGGAAACTCAACGGCATCTCCAGTTTCCTATCGGACGTTTCCTCGGGAAATGGTGGAGAGATGCTGGGCGGGTTCCTCGGCAACCTGGCACACGGCAACGTCTCCGGGCTGGGCGTGATGGGGCTCGTCCTCTCGGCATTCCTGGTCTTCGGCCGCTTCGGATGGATGGCAAAGCTCGCCGGCGCAATGCTGGCGATGATGACCATCGGGAACAATTCCAGGAGGGAGCTCTCCCCTGCCGCCGCGATTGCGGATTCCTCAAGCATGGCGCCCGCAGCCAAGGAATTGAGGCAGGAGGAGCCTCAGGCAGCAGAACAGATTCACCGTAGAAGATAGTTTAGAAGAGATATGAAATATACGCAGGAAATGATTCTCTCCTCGCCCTCCGGCTACTGTATGCCGTTCGAGGAGCGTGACAAGGAGGTAGTGATGTCGCTTGGCTACGGCAAACAGACAAATCCACAGACAGGCGTGGAGTTCTTCCACCATGGGGTCGATTTCTCTGCACCCCACTACTTGCTTTCCGCCGTAGCCAGCGGAACCGTCTCAGGGATCGGCACGGACAGTGTGCACGGGACCTACCAGGTCATCCGTTACGGGGACTACGAGGTGATTTATGGGCATCTCTCGAACATCCTCGCAGGATACGGAGAGGCTGTCCGTGCCGGTCAGACGGTGAGTGTCAGCGGAGACATCCTCCATATGGAGACGAGATACAAGGGTGAGGAAATGGACCCAATCGAGTTCCTCACGATGATATACGGAAACATACGCAGCATGGAACGCAAGGCCGCACAGATGGACATCGAAGACATCTCGGCCATCGCGGAAGGGCTGCGGACACGATATGACAAGGACGCCGAGGAGATTGAGGAGTTGATGCTGCGATTCTTCCCGGTGTACCTCAGTGATCTCGGGAGCGGGACCTATGCGCTTCCACAGAGGACGGAGGCGGCCCTTAGGAACATACTCACGATGGCTTCGTCCAGGAAGTATTTTTTCGAGGCGATGCCCTCCATGGAGAATCCCATGGGCCTGGGACGCAGGAGCGTCCCGCTGGCGGCGAAGGTGCAGAACCTGCTCATCGCGGATTTCCTGAACTACCTGGCGCTCATCCACGGGACCTACCTGTCCACGTGGGATGATGAGGTAAAAAAAAAGTACGCCGCGAGGCTGCGTCAGACTGCGGAATAATCGATCCGCTGAAGGATCTGGAGGTGGATGTACAGAGTTTCGACATACCGAGGACGGTCAGCGTCTATCCGGACCAGGCGGGAATCCGCTGGTGGACCAAGGCGTGGTTCAACAACCGGAAGGACGGCGAGGCCAGCGTCGAGATATCGAGGCAGAGCGCACTCCTCTTCATCCGCAACCAGGTGGAGAAGGATCAATGGCTGGAGGACCACTTCCCAAAGCAGATGGAGGTCTATCACAACGCCATCGAGGAGACGCGCAGGCAACTCCTCCAGCAGGTAAACATGTAAATGAAGAACGATACGATGACAGACAGGGAACAGTTCACGACAAAGGTCGAACCCATCATGGACAGGGTGCTGCAGGAGCTCCGGAGCAGGCAGGCTGAGGAGGTGCGGCGTTACATGCGCTCCCCTGCCTATGTCCTTTCCGGTATGTCCGGTCCTGACGGGGGCATGGGCTCCCAGGCCATTGCCCTGGATTCACTGAAGATCACAGGGGAATGGAACTCCAAGACCGTAGAAGACTACGTGGAGATGGTGAAGACCGAACTTCAGAAGGAAGGAATCGCTGTCACCCCGGAAATGGAAGAGATGATGATAGACAAGATGGCCCGGGACCAGGTTCCGCAGTCATCCATGGATTATATCCTCCGCAAGGCCGCGGGCAACTCCATTTTCGGGCTTCCGGAAGAGGCGCGAAAGACTCCGCTTCAAAGGGAGATCGAGCAGCGGGCTGAAGAGATGTATAGCCCGTCCAAGGTTGAGAAGGGAATCGGCTGGGGCCTCGGTGCCGCCGCTGATTTCGCCACGATGGGCGGTTTTGGAGGTGGCGTCGTCAGCGGGCTCAAGTTCGTCGGGGCCGACCTTGCCGTCAACGCCGTCATCGACACGGTCGATGCGAAACAGAGGAAGGTGGTCCCTTCAGTCGTGCTCCCCGGTCACGAGCAGGAATGGCTGGATATGAACGAAGGAAAACAGACCGTCACAGAAGCCGAGGAACAAGCGCCGGTACCCCAGATCGAGGATATCGTGGAGAAGGCAGAACCGGAACCTCATGTTCTATCGACCGATGGGAATCCGTCGAAAAAGGAGGAAGAGTCCGCAGCTCCCGCTCTGGAGACTAAGGAGACTGTCAAGGAGCAGCCGGAAACAGTGCCGGCAAAGAGCAATACGGGCGGATGGCAGAGCATCCTGACGGGACTGGGGCTCAACGGCCTCGGCGACATAGGGCGCAACGCCGGTTATATCCTCGCGATGCTGCCGGATATCCTGCTGGGCATGTTCACCGGCAAGACCCAGTCGCTCGGGTTGAAGGAAAACCTGATCCCAATCGCCAGCATTATGGCGGGATTGTTTGTCAAGAACCCGCTTCTCAAGATGACTCTTATAGGATTGGGCGGAGCGAACCTCATCAACAAGGCAGGTCATGAGCAGTTGGCCAAACGAGACGGCGTGGCCACTGGAACGGAACGCCATAACCGTTATCTCCAGTACGAGGACCAGCAGATGAATCCCAGGATCAGGGATGCGCAGATCCAGGGCAACACCCTTATCGCCTCCATCGACGGTATACCCGTCACTGTCTCTCTCCCGGACAAGGTCGTGGAGGCTCATGCCCTCGGGGCTCTCCCCCTTGGGACTCTGGCCAATGCGGTTCTAGAAAAGTGTGACCGGATGCAGGAGGTCAGCGAAGCCCGAGACCGGTTTGAGGAGGAATCCAGGACCCAGACACGTGGCATAACACAACGATAACAAACCATCAAAAGCATACTCATATGTCAGAGAGAACACCAGTTGAACAGAACGCAACGGACCGCCGAAAGGAACTCATCTCGGAGGCCCTTGACAGAGCCGCCAACGGCGGCGTCTTTCTCAATGCGCAAGGCAAGGCAGCTCCCGGGCTCTTCAATTCGAAATCCGGGGCATCCATTTCCGCATTCAATGCCCTCACCCTTGCCCTTCACAGCGATCGGGGAGGATTCAGGACCAATCTTTACATCCCTTTCCCCGAAGCCAAGAAACGCGGTGACAACGTTCAGGCCGGGGAGAAAGGCGTACCCTTCGTATGGTACAGGTGGAATGAGTTCCGTGACCGCTCGGACAAGGAAAGGACCATATCCCGTCAGGAATACAACGCCCTTTCCGAAGAGCAGAAGAAGGGATACGCCCCTGTCCGTGACCGTGAGATTCGTTCGCTTTTCAATATCGAGCAGACGACGCTTCCTATATCCGATAAAGAAGCCTTCCAGAAGGCCTTGAAGGAGTACGGACCGGCATCGGAACGTGGGGAATCCGAGCAGGATGATAAGAAGCTCAGGATGACTGTCAATGACTTCTTGAAGGCTGTCAGCGAGAACCTCGCGCCCATCCGCAGGGACGGGATCGGGATTGCGCATTACGACAGCGGGAAGGATATCATCCATCTTCCCTCCCAGAAGCATTACGACACCTACGGTGAATATGTCCAGGAAGCCGTTCGGAAGATCGTGTCGGCAACCGGCCATCCCGGGAGGCTCGGCCGTCCTGGCGCCGTTGAAGGCGGATACTCGCCTACTGAGGCCCAGACCCAGAGGGAGAGGCTCGTCGTGGAACTCGCATCCGCCGTGAAGATGAATCAGTTCGGCCTGCCGGCACGCATTGCGGACGAGAACATCCCTCTCATCGACAAATGGAAGGAGTCCCTGGAGAAGAGCCCTCGTCTGATGGACGGAATTGAGGCCGAAGTCAACAATGCCATGGCGATGCTGTACAAGGCGGAGCATGGGGTGAAGATCGAGACGAGCAACGAGCCGGTCCGCCAGGAGGCTCAGGGCGACAAGATCAACGCCAAGCTCCTGATGGTCCAGGATGATGACGGCAAATGGGCAATGTATGTCAAGCCTGAATCCGAGAAGGGATTTGCTATCTATCCGGAGAGCGGGGACATCGGACGTTTCTTCGCCGCATCGAAGATGGAGGAGGCTTCCAGTACCCGTATCAAAGCGCAGCTTGCCCAGAAATACTATGATCTGGCAGCTAAGGATCCTTCCTTGAAAGTGGATCTGTTCACCACGAATGAGAAGGACATTGATATGTCCCGGATCGGCACAGTAAACGTCGTCAAGACCAAGGAAAACAAGATCCTCTGCTCCCCTGTTATCGAAGGAATCGGTAAACCTGAACCCCGCGAGGTCTCTCCTGCCCAATGGCAGCGGCTCTGGATGGCGGAAGACAAGGTGGAATACAAGCGCAACCTGGCAGCGACTCTCTTCGCCGATGTGTTGCGTCAGCAGAAGCAGGCGGAATCCGAGAAGCAACAGGAGGAGAAGCGCATGAACTCGCCCGAGCAGAAGGCGAAGGAAGAACGTGAGGAGAAGGCCAAGGAGGCCCTCACCAAGGCGGAGACGGGAGCCATCGTTGGCATCATCGCAGGCGCTGTAGCCAAGCAGGAAGAGGAGGAACACCACCGTGGCTTCCATCGCTAGGTTCCTCTTGTCCGGACTGGTGGCCGTCACAATGGCCGCCGGTCCGGCCCTTGCCGGAAACAAGGTCCCTTCCTCCAGGTTGAACACCATATCCCTTAGAAGAACGATGAGCAAAGCGAGCGATTATGTAGACAAGTACGCGGAAGCCGCGATGGAGCAGATGCGAAAGTACGGCATTCCTGCTTCGGTCACGCTGGCCCAGGGCATCCTTGAGAGCGCCAGCGGGCAGAGCGAGCTGTCCCGCAAGGGAAACAATCATTTCGGCATCAAGGCGACCAAGACCTGGCTGGACGGAGGCGGACGGTATCTCGTCTATACAGACGACAAGCCGAACGAGAAGTTCTGCCAGTACGCTTCCGTGGCCGACAGCTACGAGCATCATTCGCTCTTCCTGAGGGGCAACAAGCGGTATTCGAACCTCTTCGAGCTCTCCCCTGACGATTATGTCGGATGGACTCGCGGCCTGCAGGAGGACGGCTACGCCTCCAGCAAGCAGTATGCGTCCAGCCTTCAGGCTCTCATCAGGCAGAACGGTCTGGACAAGTACGACCGGATGGTCATGCAGGAGAAAGGCTGGGAGAGCACTATCACCAGGACGGCGACTACCACGCAGGATCTCGCGGCCAACTCGAAGGCTGCCGGAGGATCTGACCCTGAGGTGAGACCTGCGGAGGAGAAGGAGGTTGCGCAGCAGGAGGAGAAGGCCGAACCGAAGGACAGGGATTACTTCAACACCATTACCTCAGGTGCAGATTCTCAGGAGAACGATCCCTGGAAGAACTTCTTCGGCTTGATGGGAGACAACGGGAACTACTCTTCCGATCCCATCGTCGAACTTGCAAGCGCCCTCTTTGCCGGACTGATGGCCATGGCCATCCAGATTGACGGAATGGGAAACACTCAGGAGGTGCAGCAGGCACCGGTTCTATCCCTTGCCGAATCCCAGGCGAACGCCTTGGCCTCGAAGAACTTCGACGAGGCAATGAATTCAATGAACAACAACCCTATAAAAAGAACCAGATCATGATTAAGTGTAATGTTACCATCGTCGGGCGCGTGTTCCGTGCCCCCGAAATCAAGAATGACCGTGAAGGCAATCCGTTCGTCACCTTTGGCATCTCTTCGGAGCTGAAGGACAACGGAGAAACCCGTGACATTGACATCAGCGTCGCCAGTGACGGTGAGGATGATGTCATCCTTGGCCTATCCGTCGGCGACAGGGTCAAGGTCAAGGGCGTGCTGACTTTCCGCAAGCGCGAGGACGTGGTCTTCTTCAACCTGTCCGCCAGTGGGGTCGACAAGACCAAGGAGAAGGACAGGATCGAAGGAACGATGACTTTTCGCGGCACGCTCGGCGGGAAGGAGATTCAGGAAAAACAGGGAAAGAAAGGGGCATATAGGGTATTCGATGCCTACAGCGCCGAGAAGGTCTCCGAAGACAAGTTCTCATACATTTGGGTGCATTTCGTGGACTTCTCCGAGGAGCGTCCCGAATGCCTTATCCCCAAGGCGGGAATCAATGCAGAAGGCGCCCTGGAGATGAATCTCTTCAACGACCGGCTCGATATCGGCTGCCGTGTCTCTTCCCTCTCCGTATGGGAGAAACAATCCAATAACCAGTAAGTGCTATGGCAGCTGACAAGAAGTATCACTCGGATGGACCCTCCGCCGCCGACAGGGCGCTGGAGCGGTTCACCGAGTTGATGATCGAGAAGATCCAGTCCTTCCAGGGAAACTGGAAGAAACCGTGGTTCATGCCCGGCACAACCCTGCCTCCCCAGAATCTCTCCGGCCGACATTACAATGGGGGTAATTCCCTCATGCTGATGCTACAGGCAGAGAAGATGGGATATGACATTCCTGTATGGGGTACTTTCGACCGTATCACCAACCTGAACACTGTCAAAGACAAGCACGGGAACGTTTTCTATGAACGCGATGAAAACGGTTTCAAGAAACCGCAGGTAACCGTCAACAAGGGGGAAAAATCCTTCCCGGTGTTCCTCACGACCTTCACTGTCGTTGACCCCAAGACGAAGGAGAAGATACCATACGATGACTACCGTAATCTATCCAAGGAAGAACAGGCTAAGTACAAGGTATTTCCGAAGCTCCAGGTCTTCAATGTGTTCAATGTTGCAGGACAGACGAATATCGCAGAAACACGTCCGGAGTTGTACGAGAAGCTAAAGTCTATGGCAACGAGCAAGATAGAGCATCAGGGAGACCTGAAGAGCGATCCGGCTATCGACAAGATGATTGACGACAACCTCTTCTTCTGCCCAATCAAACAGGTGAAAGGAGACAATGCCTACTACTCTCCTGCCCGCGATGAGATTGTCGTTCCGACTCGTGAGCAGTTCGTCGATGGAGAGGCTTTTGCCACAAATACGCTGCACGAGTGTGCACATGCGACGGGAGCAAAGTCAAGACTGGATCGAATCCAGCCTGGGCAGACCTTTGGTTCACCTGAGTATGCAAAAGAGGAGCTCACTGCAGAGTTGTCAGCAGCACTAATTGCCAGCCAGCACGGACTCACAAAGCACGTGAAAAATGACAGTGCAGCCTATCTCAAATCTTGGCTAGGCTCACTTCAGCAGGGGCCGGATTTCTTGAAGACAGTTCTTGCTGATGTCAAGCACTGCACGAGCATGATTAACCAGAGACTTGATGCAATCCAGATTGAGATGGATAAGGGAAAGGAAGCTGATTTCTCCTTATTCAGACCAGGTTCATCACAAGATGGAGCCCAACTGGCTGTAGCATCAAAACAGGTCGAAGCGGAAGAATCCACGAGCCATCATAGGTCAAGATAATAAGAAATGCCGGGGTAGAAAGTGTATTACAATTATCTATCCCGGCAGATTCTTTACGATTATTCCAGTTACATTATTCTGCTGGAATGTAATCAATTCTAGTCACTTCTCCTTTTGTTCGGTAGTTGCCAATAACGCCGTCGCGTACGACCTTCTCTGCCTCAATTGGAGAGCCAACACTGAGTCGGTAAACATAGACGATGTCTCCCATCAGAAGACTACTATTCTTTGTACTATCTACTCGAAGGACACGACGGATCTCTCGTCCGTCGGATCTATCAATGACTTTGAAGCCAACCTGACGATCCAGATATTGAACTTGCAACTGATCTCCGGGTTCAAGAAGATGGACGAAGAAAGTCTCATCATCATATCCCCATTCGCTATCGAAGGTATCTTGCCCCATATAGGCCTTCCAAGAAGGATACCCTAGATAGATAGCTATGGTATTCATTGTATAACCGATAGCGTCTCTCTCGTCCTCTATAGTGCCAAATAAGCGCTTCAACGTTGTAATTCCTATGGAGCGACCGGTCTTATCGAATATCTCTTCAGATAAAACTGCAAAATCTTTAGCCCGGTCGAATTGCATCCCGGTCTTTTCCTTGATTTCGTCAATGGTCTTTTGGCTTAATTTCATAGTGTTACCTTTATCAAAGTGTAGTTATCTGAAAGGTGCTTGTTTTGGCCATCCAGAAATGTTTTCAGTTCGATATCGTCATCTGGCATCCAATATATGGGTAACTCCTTATGAACACCATCCGAGCAGAGCCATAGGACGTCCCCTTCCTGCACCTCTACAGACTTGATGTCCGGTTCAGAATTAGCATTCTCGCCCATCAGGCTCCTTGTAACAATGGCAGAGTAGCGCTCCAGGTCAGCTGCTTTGAGGGTATTGACTTGCCGGAGTTCGTTGATAAGGGAGTGGTCTTCTGTTTGATAGATAGGTTTGCCGTCCCGCATTATATAAATCCGGCTATCACCCACCCATGCAAGCCACGCCGTGTTCTCGCATATATAGGCAACCACGATTACTGTTCCCATCTGCTTAACGTTTATGGCAAAGCGTTTGATACCGACGGATTCGTTGGCAAAGTAGATGGCTTCTCGGAGAAGATGTTCAGGCTCCAGAGTCTGGTAATGCTCCTCAACGAAATCCCTAACGGCCTCAGCTGCCACCTGGGCGGCAATTTCTCCGTGCGAATAGCCTCCCATTCCGTCAGCGACGATGAAAACGGCGTGTCGTTCATCCATAGTGGCATAGGTCAGAAAGTCTTGATTTACTTTCCGGCCGCCGACACCGCTATATTCAAACACTTTCATCCTTTAACTGCACTAATTGTGTCTCCACCGTGCTTGGTTACCCTAGGACGGATGGAAATCTTTGTAGGTCTCAGCGTGATGGACTTGTCTGTAGATTTGACGGCCCACAGATAAGCCTCGCCGGAACCCAGATTAGCCATTTCACCAGGAGTCAGGTTCTGCAGGGCTGTGATGGCTTTCTGCACGTGCTTTACCCAGCCGGGTGAGCTGAAACGATGCATAATCACGATGGAGCTCAGTTCAATAATCTCCGTAGGCAGGCTCATAGGATCCTGGCTGGCAATCATGATGGACACACCTTTATGGCGCATCTCACGAATGGCTGTTGTGATAGAGCCAACCAATTCCCGGTTATCCATATATTTATGGGCCTCATCGAAGACAATGAACTTATTGAACCCAACTCCGTTATGCTCGGACTTACCGGAGAAGATATTCATCATCACCACGAACAGGCCGAGAGCTTCGTCCTTATCAATGAATTCATCTCGCAGGTCCACAATTATCAGACGGCCAGGATGCAGGTACTGCTGCAGCTTGCAACCGTCGGTTATGTACTCCTCTGCAAAGGACAGCTTCTGGTAGGCCAGATTCTTTTGCGAATTGGAGAGGAAGGAACTGTTATCTACACCTGCTTTGATGTTCGCGAAGGACATATCGTTGCGGCAGGCCTTCATTATTTTCTTCAATTCCTTGACATAGGCGGCATCGTTGCCCGTAGCGCCCAAGAGGAACATCCAGTCCTTGACGCTCAATTCTGCTGAGTCAAAACCAATCTGAGCGACCTCGATATCCGGATACTCTGCCTTGCGGGTTTCAACCTGGGCTTCTGGAGCAAGCAGCAGCACATCCTTAACGGAGTGAGCGTCCGCGCCATACTCGGCCTTCAGTTTGGCCAGTTGGCCGGCCGCATCATTCGGATACACCATTGAGGTGAATTCCGGCGCATAATCGGGACTGTCGCTGTAGTGAAAGATGACTCCGGCCATCGGGAACGGCAGCTTGTTGACGTGGCTGAATTGTTTGACCACCATTTCGGCAATGGAGCCGATGGTATAGCTCTTACCTGCGCCCTGGACACCAAAGAGGCTGATGGTGTCGCAGCCATCCAGAGCGATGCCGATGGTGCGTTTATTGGACACAGCCTTGCCCAAAATACCATACTGAGCAGCATCCTCATTCTTGCCGATAAGAACATCATATTTAGGCTGCGTGTAGCCGTATGCATGGCCTTCCGGTTTGTGAAGTTCGGCGGGTTCGTCTGTCTTAGGAGGATTATATCCGTCTACGACTTTGTGGGTGTCTTTAACCTCAACTTCAGGCTCAGGTTCCTCTGCCTGGTCCTCGGGCTCTTCGAAGGGGTCTGGTTCGACAACCGGTTCCGGCTCTGGTTCCGGTTCTGGCGCAACCACTGGCTCCGGTTCCGGTTTCGGCTCTGGCTCAACAGAAATCACCACCGAGGGCTCTTCTGGTTCGTCTTCAGGTTCGGGCTTCACCTTAAATGAGTCATGTGGCCTGCTGGATGTCTCAGCCTTATTGGGCTCAAAGAATTCGATGAATCCCTGGTCTTCCAGCTCCAGCTTTTGGGTATTGAGCGTCTCGTGGTCGCTCAGGATTTCATTCAGCACCGTTTTACCCATTGTATAGATGACAGTGTCACCGTAGAAGTCCTTCCGCTGGCGTTTGTCCTGCGAGAAGTCGAAGATGATGCCAAGCTCCTTGAAGCGAATTGTATAGCCTTCACCCAATTTCTTGAGGTAAGCCAACATCCCCTCGCCTACGTTCTTGTCCAGCTGTTCATAGCGGAGCGCACGCTTGATGTAGAACTCCAACAGGTTTTTAAGTTCAAGCACCTTCAGTTCCCGGTCGAGCCTATCGTATCCATCGAGCGCCATCTCAAAGTGGAATTTAAGAGCGGCGATGGTATTGGCAATTTGGTTCTGAATCTTCGCGTGGAGTTCCTCGCGTTCATTATCGCCAAGAGAGGTCCGGCACTTGATCTCCACAATAGTGAAAACAAGCTCTCGCTTCTCGGCATCAATATTCACAATGACGTTGTCAGCCCTCTCTTTGTCTACCAAATCCGGCTCCTCGAAGAGCTCTTTGTGGAGATCAATCGGGATGATGAAGGCTTCATCCAAAAGGCCTTTCTTTCGAAGGAATCGCTTAGTCAGGGTAATTCCAAGGACTTCAAAGGCTTTGTTTTGAGTAGCATTCATCTGCATAAGCAGAGAAGAGCTTACCGAGCGGATATCTCCCAGCAACATATTGAAGAGACGTTTGTCTGAGAGATCTATACCGAATTCTTTGAAGTGTGGAGTCATCAAGCCTTCCACTTCACTGGTGGGGCGAGTGGTCAAGAAGGAGGAGACACTCATCATTTCCTGGCCGGGCACATAGTCCAGAAGGTAAGGGACCTCTCCGTCGTTGAAACAAGGGAGATCGAAAAATTCAGGCCCCATATTCTTATCGAAGGTCACCACCCAGTCAGACACATCGTGGATGAAAGAGAGTAGCATTGCATCACTATCCCTCAGCGTCAGCGTGGTGGCAGGGATCGATTCCTCAATGGTCGAGGACATAATGCTGCCGGTGAGCTTCTGGATGCTGGTGAAGAGGCTGATAGTATCATTCGCAAATTCCGTGATGGGTTCCGGAATGGTCTTTTCGGAATAGTAACGTTTCCATACATACGAAGCCCCTACACGGTCCGCCGCCACAACACTCTTATCGATTACTGCATTCAGGAAGAAAGACCGGCTGTCATCTGTCTGGCGAATCAATTCCGTGTGGATTGGGAATGGATTGACCAGGAAAGAAAGATGGGCCTGGTATTGCTCGTGATGGTCAATGAAATCCTTGATGTTGTTGCGAGAGAAACGAAGTTTCGGGAACAATCGGTTAGCGGATGCCTGCGAGAATACTTCCGCTTCCTCTGCCATCAAGGACTCAGGATTCAGGAGCTCTTTCAACGAATCTCCAGGCTGGATGAGGGTATCATCGGAGAACAGGCGAATCTCATAGTCGTTCCGCATTCCGATTTTTTCCATCATAATCAGCGACTTGGCAAACACTTCCGCATCACCAGCATTGAAAATGTTTATCACAATCTTCTCGGTATACGGATGTGCCTTCCCATAATTGAAAATATGGCGCACAACCAACGGAAGATTCACATCGCTGTCGATGCGTTTCTCCCCTGAGATGTTAAGGACGACGGAAGTGTAGGACTTCAACTGACGGAATTCGGAGGCCAGAGCGCCTTCGCCAGCTTCTGTACGCTGGGCATAAGCGCCCCATCCGAATGTGAGTTCACCAATATACTGGAATGGCTCTTTCAAACCACCAGCAGATAGTACCAGCGGAGCAATGTCTAAATGTAAGCCTCCCTTAAACAGCTTCTCCAGCTTTCCGTGCCAAGCACCTTTGTACGCCTTTGGTGCTTCCATTGTTTTGGCTTCCCAGTCTGAATACAATTCATACAGGTTGACCAGCCAGGCTAAACGAAGCGGATGCAGCGGAGAAATAAGACGAACTGGCGTCTTTTTCCCGTCAGGCATTTCCACTTCCAATAGGACAGTATCGATGTTCTGAAGTTCAATGGCAACCGTTTCCGGGGCGCCTTCATCTGTCATCGAGCGGACCCATTCCGTGTAATCAGACACGTAGTTCTTTATCTGTGCGATGCATTTCGTTACATCGAAACAGTTGGAAAGGCCACCTCCGTCAGCGACCGAATCTTTGATGGCCGAGAATATCTCCTTTCTGGCAGTAAGGAGATGATCAGGGACAGAAAGCGTCACCGGAATGAAAGACAGATGCTGGAGAGAAGTATCAGTGGGATTGCCACTGACCGCAGCGTCGACGGAGCCAAAAGATTCCGCATGGTTCAAGAAACACTTCTCGAGCGCTATCAACTTCTTGGGCAACTGGATCTGGAAAGGATAACTGGGCCCGAAATCAAACTGGTAGATGTTATTGAGAGATCCTTCTATCCATTGGTTCCGGTCGGTATTCTCAAGCTCTTCCGCATCAACCTCCTCGCCTTTGATTAACTTGGAGATACGATATTGCAACAGTGCCTGAAGATAGTTGTCCGCCTTTGCCCTTTTATCAACGGCATCTACGACTTCAATTTCTTCACCATCATTATCGATGGTAAAAGGGGCCGTTTCATTGCAGAAAAGGACCATGTTTTCAAGACGGAACTGCTCGGGGGTAAGGTTGGGATTCTCTTTGCTTGCCTGCTTCCACTGTTCCTGAACAGCCGGTTCCTTGAAAGGATTAGCTGTATCCAGGATAATGCCATCCGCATCAAAGGCGTGAACACGAATCAAGTATTCCCCGTTTTCAAATTTGTCTTTCTCGAAATTGACCGACAACTTACGGGAAGCGCTCCGGTTGGAGAGCTTAACTTTCTTCAATACACCCACTTCAGAGAAGCCATCCAGCGCAACAAGATAAACTTCAAAATAGGCAATATCCAGATTCTCCTTTGGAGAAGGGTTGAACGTAACGCGGAAAGAGACTTTGCTTTTCTTACCAGAATGAAGAGAAAGAATGTAGTTGCCCTGATCGTCTGTAACGAGTTCCTTCTTTGGATCCTTACCAGGAACTATTTCGGCATAAACCACAACCTCTTTGATATCCCCCTTGAATTTATCCAGCAGCGGCCACAACGCAAAGTTGAGGTCAGGGTGATTTGAATAGATCTCCTCACACAAAGCAAACCGCTCATTCACAATATCCTGGGCGGTAAGGAGATTCAATATCTCCTTCTGAATCGTTTGTGCCTTTATCGGAAGTTGAGCGACACGGTCTGCAGGAGCAATCGAGTAATCACAAAGAACATCAGCGCATTTTTCCTTGTTCAGAGCAAGGTTTCTGCGCATGTTTGTATCCGGGTGAACCAGCTTACTGTCAGGAAGCATTCCAAGGAGGAAGAGCCCATTACCCCAAGCCTCATCAGCGTAATGCTCTGAGTCAACAAACAGCAGATAGTTTACCAGTTGCATACTGGGGACCACATACTGTTGAAGAACCTGCCACACAGAATCCCACGATGCCTTCTTCTCTTCTGGAATTTCATAGATGAGATAGTTCAAAAAGTCCACTTTCAACTCTGCAGCTGAGAGGTTCTTGAACGTGGCGTCACCATAGGAGTCCTCTGCCGAGGTTCGACTATTAGCTGGAATCAGGACCAGGATCGTGGCTTCAGGATCATTTCGCATCTCGATCAACTTGGAAGCACGGATAAAGTCCGGTCCAGTTTCGTCCTCAGACAGGATGAAAACCGACACGGCCGAATTCAACGGACGAAGCATAGGGATCAGCGTCCTCAATTCGGAGAGCGCCAGTCCGGTCACTTTCATACAATGTCCTGGCTTGGCTGCCTTAATGGACTTTGAGTAAGATTCGACCAGGAACGGGAGGAACCTTTCGTAGTATAAAGCTTTCAGGTCAATCATTTCTCATCAAAATTATAGCGTGGACGAATCTTCTGCAGGATATAGGCATCACTGAGATCACTATAGAATCCAATCTGGCGAAGCTTATCCTTGAAAGCATCCATATTTTCTTTGAATGCCTGGTTAGTTTCTACGTCTGCATTGGCAAAGCGAGGCTCGCGGATGCCGTCAATAATCAAGCCGTAGCGCCTGCGGATACGTGCTGCCAGTTCACTGATGGACAGGGATTCAGAATAATATCCTCCGTGACCATTGTCGTTGAGGACCAAGATCTGAACCAGTGTCTCCAACAGTTTTGAGCCCAAAGCGCCCCGTCTCGGATGACGGCGGGAACGACCATCGGCAAGAAGCTTTGAAGCGGAATTCTTCATGCTGACCGCATCCAGGAATTCACGAAGGTATTTGTACTGTGAAGTACCCAGGTTGGATTTCTCCATGATATACACGTACTTGTTGAAATAGTCGTCCTCATCGAAGTACTGCAGCATCTCACGGAGAGAAGTTTCATCATCGGTCTCCTTATCCAGTTCGTTGTCACGAATCAGATTGTTGAGGATGACTTTGAACTCCGTCTTGTATTCATCGAGGTGGTTGTGGATATAGTTCAGCGCACTCTCTATGGAGGAATCCTTATTGTCGTTGGACAGGCTCTTCTGCATGATGTTGATCTTGTAGGTAGCCCGGACATAATCGCGGAAACTGTTCGCCATAATCTCCGCGTCCTTGCAAGCATACTGGGAAACCAGGCTATCAAGGTTGTCCGTGACATCAACAACCATCGTCCAATCATCTTCAACGTCCTTGGTGCCCGCATCTACCATCTTAGGAAGTAGGTATACCAGCTTCATCGTATAGAGCGCAAGATGGAAACCGCACAGTATTTTCAAGTAATCGATGAAAACCGAACGGGGAAGGTTGTCCTGGTACATCAGGAGGCGGCGAATGTCATCGTTGAAGATTTCAGTCTGCTTTACCAGGAACGGTGTTGTCTTATCGATGGATGTAACAACGCCCTTGCGCTCTTTCATATTCTTGGTCAGGAAAAGGATACCTGCTGTATCCACATCCAGATCCACTGACGATACAATATCGTTCAAGTCTTTGTCCCAACCTTTAGAAAGATACTTGCTAAGGCCCTCCAGCACTTCTTTGTTATGGCGAAGCATTACATAAAGCTGGTCGGAAGTATTGTAATCGCGGCAGTATTTCTTGTTTTGGACACGGAAACTGAGCAGATGCATCGGGCGAAGAGTCGCAACCTTCTCCTTCACCATATTGCCTCTGTAAATCATATCCAGAAGACTGCTCCGGAGCCAATCCTCTATAGCATCGAGATTCTCGGAAGCACCTGAAAGCAAGCCATCGTCCTCCAAGTTTTTGACGAAGCTTTCCAGCGACTCAATGTCATGTTCTTTCTTGTATGCTAGCGTTAATGGAGCCCCTTGAGCAAAAATCTTCATATACAGATTGGTCAGTGCGCGCTCCAGCGTGACACGTTTGGTGTCGACACACAGAATCTGAGGATTTCTGAACGCTATAGCTGTTCCTTTGGGTATCTTAATAATCATACTTCAGCCTCCTATTTGAGTGGTTCAACGATGATGTGTTTATTGCCTTCCAGGCGCACCACCGTGAATTTCCGGTTGTTTTTGGTGACCAGTATCTCCTTGTAGGTCTTGCTTTGCAGCAGATTCTTAAAGATCTGGAGCTCGATGAATTTGCCCTGCAAGTCATTCACGGACGGGTTGAAGCCCGAACTGATGTACTGCAGCATTTCATAGAGATCTAGCGAGACAGTAAGTTGGATAAACTTATCCTTTTTATGACGGAAGGTAAAGCTGTCGCTTTCGTACTCAATATACTCCGTAAGGTGGTCAGTCTTATTGACGAATAGTTCAAACTCGTCAATCGAGAAGCGACGGTAGCTCTTGGATAGAGGATCGCCCACCTGAGAATTGGAGAGAAGCAGATAGCCATCCGTCAGGGACGGTGCGTCGCAGCCCTCACTGATGGAGATAGCCCGGGAAAGACCGGACATCGTCTTCTTTAAGGACTCCTCTTCAGACGATTTCAGTTTCTCCGCAAACTCCCCGATGTAGCGGTATGGTAGACGCTTCATATAGTCAATCTTCCCTTCGAAATATTGGTGACGGATAAATGTTTGGTGCCTGAGTGATATCAGGAATCGGACATTCTCTCCCGTAACCTTCCATATTGGCATTACCTCATTGACTCTGTTGAAGTCGTCCAACAGGGATTGCTTCCGATCGTTGAAAATGAGATAGCCATTGGCCTTCTTGTCTTTGAAGTAGAGGTCTCTGTCATTCGCAGGAAGCGCCACTTTGGCGATATCCGTTTCCCTAAGAATGCGGACCAGACGGTCGTTGGACTCGGTGGTGCGAAGCGGGAAGTAGCCGTTGTAATGTAGCGCGGGGGCAGTTATGTCAAAGTAGTAATAATTCCAATAAAGCTCGGGCTTGTTTTCTGCACCAACAAATTCTACCAACTGCTTCACCTCGTCGCAGGAATAGTCCCTTGTGAGCATGAAGGAGATGAAGGAACGGAGATCGCGCATCGTGATGTGCAATTCGCGTTTGTAAACCACGGCACGAAGCAGCCATTCCAAACGGTTGATTACCTCATCGCCGGCACTGCTGTCATTGAATGTATCTACATTATATTTAATGAAGCACTTATCGGCCAGCGGGCAGCCTTTACACTTGCCCCATAGCTCGGGGTTGGTGATGGCCTTAATCTGTTGGGACAACAGGCTCGGGGAATTGCCTTCCCTGGCTGTTACAGAGCGCAAGTTGAGGTTGATAATCATCAAGCCAGGAAGAAGCTCCGTGTGGCCTTCGTTGTAGAAATAGTCCTCAATGCTCTTCTGGAGCGGCTTCAAACCCGGCTCCGTCTCCAGGAAATCAACCAGACGGCCTTCATTGATGGCAATGATGCGACCCTCCGGAGATTGAGTGTAGTTAGTGGAGCCGATAAAAGGAGCAAAGAAATCACGCAGGACCTCATCATTGGCCTTGTCGGATTCATCCTGGGAGCCATCATAGTTGCTCTGGAACTTAACTCCGTTGAGGATAAACTCAGAACCATTTTTGGTCTGGAAGCCCACCCGATTTGTACCTAGAGCCTCAACCTGTTTGAGGAAGGCAGTCTTGCCATCACCAGCATTACCGGTAATAATTACCAGTTTGTACTTCAGTGCTGCGATATCCGCAAGAAGTTTATTGTCCAGCTTGGTTTTGGTATATGTCTTCTGGTCCAGTAAGCTCTGACTTGCACCGGCACGAGTACCACCGTTGCCGTGAACGCTCTGGCTATAGAGAGAGTTAACATACGCAACAATGTCATCAGTCAGGGCCTCTGTCTGTGGAGCATCCGACTTCTTCTCGATGCCATCAGGACCAATCTTTTTCAATGCATCCGCCATTTCTTTGGCAGAGCCGAAGCGCTTGGTCTTGTCCGTAATGATTGACTTCATAATGAAGTCGGCAAAGGCATCGGAAATCTTGTCGTTGTATTTCCGAATGTCAGTCGGCGACTCAAACAGTTTGGGATGCATACTGCTTCCCGGCCAGGGGTATGCGTGGGCCACAAGCTGATAGAGAGTAATGCCGAGTGAGAAGGTATCTGCAGAAGGCCCCCAGTCGATGGTCTTGTTGGTGAGAATCAAGTCCGGGGCCATATATGGCAGCGTGCCGGCAAAGGATTTGTCCTCCACGCTGGTGGAAATGTTGAAGTCAATCAACACGTAGCGCTCGCGATTATCCCAGACAATGTTGTTGGGCTTAATGTCACGGTGGAAAAGCGGCGGGACCTTATCCTGCAGATACTCCAGGGCAGAGAGAATCTGCGTCGCCATCTTATAGATCTCACTGTTAGGAAGACGGAGATCACCGCTGGTATATTCGCCCAGATTTTCTCCGTCGAGAAGCTCCATCAATGTGTAGAAGAGTCCCTGTGATGTCTTATCGTTGTAAACGAACTGGACTATATTGCGATGATGGACGTCCTTCAACGCATCGAACTCGTTGAACGTGCTCTCAACAGAAACATCCCGGTCAAAAATCTTAATGGCGTAGAATTTATTCTGAATTAAATGCTTTGCCTTGAAGACCTTGCCAAAGCCGCCCTTGCCGAGCTGCTCATACAAAACCAAGGACTGAGAGACACTCATTCCCGGTTTCATATCCTTGAGATTCAACTGAGCCTCAACCGCATCCGGCTTTTCGCTTTTTTTCTCTGAATCGGATAGATAACCGTTGATGAAATCAATCATTTCATCAGCCTCGCCCCAGCGTTTCTGAAGATTGGTGGTGATGGTGCACTTGACCACCTCATCCATCCAGTCAGGAAGGTCGGTGACGACTTTGGACGGAAGCAGTTCTTCCGGTAGTTCACCTTTCTGAAGCTTGAAAAGGAGGGTGCTATTGAAAGGAAGCTTTCCTGTCATCAACCGGTAGAAGACAACGCCCAAAGAGAAAAGGTCGCTACCGTAACAGAAATCACCTTCCAACATTTCAGGAGCGACATAGGGCGAATCGTCACCAGAGACCGAGGTCAGCACCGTGAAGCCCAAGTCCTCGTGTCCCTGGAAATATGATAGGCCAAAGTTCGCCAACGCGGCCGTCCCATCGTTGAGGATAAAGATATTCTCCGGACTCACATCGCGGTGGGTTATGTCGTGGCTGTGGGCAACCTTCAATGCCTTTGCAATATCCAAGATGATACCCAACTTCTCCCGCTGCGTGAAGGTCTTGCTCTTGAGTTTGGCTTCAAGCGAAGAGCCCTCCAGATACTCGCTGTATTCGTAAAAGAAAGTGTGGTCGTCGTTGAATTGGAAACTGCTCTTGATGATATTCGGGCAAGTCTCTATTTGCTGAAGGGCAAACTTAGCATTCTGCGCGCTGAAGGAGAGACGCTCCAGCTCAGGCTGACTCTTGTCGGCGAAACTCAGCGGATATTCACGAACCTTATATTTCTTGGTGGCAAAAATCTTGGGCTGGCAAAGATACTCCGTGTATTCCTCGTTGGACTGAAGAGTGTCCAGAATCGTGAAATCCAAGATCTCCTTCTTTTGGGAGAAATGCTGATGCGAGGATTCCCCGGAGAGGTAATCTGCTATCTCTTCCTGGATGGAGGCCATGAAGTCGGGTTCCTTACGCAAGCGCTCACAGTCTGTCAGGTAGTCTATAAGCTCGTTGCCTAGCAGGAAAGTCTGGTCGTAACAATCGGAATGCGGGTCCAGACCGAACTTCGACTGCCCCGGGTAACTGAGCGTTACGACCGTCTGGATAAGACCGAAACGCCATCCGGGGTTGTGGTTCTGGAGTTTTGCTGCCAGAATCTTGGTCTTGAGCGTAGCTGTCTTGTGGGGATTCTTCCGTTCCACCCCATTGACGCTCCAGATGAAGTCATCACCATACAGGCTGCCGTTCCAGTCTTTGTTCTCTATGTGATAGATGCCGTGCGGAGCTATCACAATGGCATCGTACTCCCAATACCGGACTGCACCCTGGGCAGTCTTGCTGGAATACTCACCATTGGGGATAACCAGGTAGTTATCCGGCAACTTCACATACAGAAAGTCCAGCAAACGCTTCTCTCCTGCGTTTACCGGACCATCTCCGAGATGTGTCTTGATGATTTTTGCCATATAGAAATAGATTATAATCGTTTAGTTGTTCCACTTCTCAATCTCCTGCTCCACAAGAGAAATGGCTTCCAGTTCTTTCTTCGCTGCTTTCCCCCAACACTCGCGATGCGTCTCCGCTAATTCGGCGATTGTCTCCATCTCCTTTTCTTCAAATACCGGGATGGGGATTACTGACAAAAGTGGAGGTTCCACATGTTGAATAACTGAGCCGAAAATAGGCCTCTGGATAAGTGCCTTGCCGATTTTAGAGGACAAGAAAGAAAACACAAATCCCCTTCTGAGGATGTTATTCGGAATTATCCGAATAACATGCTCAGAAACAAGTTTCTGAGCATGTTGTTCGTTTGTGAACACCACGTCTCCGATGGTACCAGAACGCGGAACCAGTATCCAGCCCTCCTGAATCAAGTAATCTTCAAGATTAGGAGCCTTCCGGGACAATTTCTTCTCGCTATCTGGAACTGATAGGAACAAATCAGTACCCCCGAGGAAGGTGATGCCGTCTTTAACATACATTCGCTTGGCAATACCAGGACGAGAAATAGACTGCGACACCTCACCAAGGGGACGCCATAGGAAATGGCCCTTTATGTATTCATCATATTGCTTCCCCGCAGCAAGGTGGTATGAGGCCTCAAAGCGATGAATCTGAGAATTCAATATTGTATTGGAAGGAATGGCTCCATGGTTATTTGGTTGACAATCACTTGGGAAATGCGATTCAACTAAGGAATGAGCCTCGTTCAAAGCAGATATTGAATTCTCTCTTAAAACGACCGCCTCTTTAATTAGAGAATCCACCTTCTTTTGGAAATCAGAAGAAAACTTCGGCACACATATGGACTTGGCATGATCAGCATTGATATGTTTAACTACACCACCAAATTGTGACTGAGTTAACTGATAATATCCATATTTACTCGACAAAAACGCGAATAGGCAGCCACGAAGAATCTCTTTGTCATTTGGGACTATACGAATCAAATCATGTGTTGCAATTCTCCCGATGAAATTTCCATTGGTGTACGTGACATTACCAAGAGTCCCGGAACAAGTTACTAATATCCAATCTTTTTGTAACATTAGATAAGATAGCTCTGCGGCTTGTTTTTTCGACAGGTAATAGCCTGTATCCAAATTTGCAAGCACTGTGTCCGAAGCAGCAAGGTATGGTACACCATGAGCGGGATCTTTTACAAAAACGCGCGAGAAAATGTTACCAATAAAAACTCTATCTGCAGAAGAGGCAACATCAGTTACTCCGTACGGAAGTTTTTGAAGAGCCGAATGGATTTGGGTTGCTTCGCTTAGGTGATATGAGGGGTCGAAACGGAACGAATGCCCCACAACATTCCGATATGCTATAGAGGAAGTCTTCATAAACCTATGCTAAAAAATCTTTATATGCAGCTGCCACTTCCGGAAGGTCATCATCCAGCATTTTGATTCGCTCCTTCCGCTCTCTAACTACAGGACGCCCTTTATCATCAGTGGAGAGCCACTGCTTAACACTTTCAAACAACATTTCAGCCCCATCATCATCCTTCTTAAAAATCTGGTTACCCCTTCTATCCTTTCCTACCTTCTCTACAATGGCCATAAAAACCTTGTAATCTTCGTCGGCCAGCGGAACCAGTTGTTCTGCATCTGTCTTTTTTTGCATAAAGAGAAGAGACGCCTGGACACCCACCTGGGGCAAGAAGGTCTCAACAGGCAGGTCAACTGAAGCGAGCAACCTAAAATGATGCAGAATCCACATTCGGACAGATTCCATATTGGGGTTCCCCAAAATGCCGTCGGGAAGCACAATCGCCATTTTACCGCCAGGTTTCAGGAAACGATAGCAGGCTTCAATAAAAAGAACTTCAGGTGCTGTAGAATTAAGCTCATAGTGACGGGCAATCTCGGGATCCACCTCAACCTTCGCTCCAAATGGCGGGTTCGTAAATATCATATCAAACTTGCCCTGAGCATTATCCTCTGCCGTTCCAAAAGCAAAATTTTTGTCTTTGCTGATAGAAATGCTTTTATTGACAGCCTCAGCAATACGCGGCACATCAGGCTTGGAGCCAGCAGGATATTCCAGAGAGTTGATGTTGTAGATATTGGAATGGCCATCCCCAGACATCACCATATTCATACGGGCTGCCTTCTTCAGATCCGGGTCGAAGTCGAAACCGAAAATCATATTGGAAGCATAATCCCGAACTAAATCATCTATTTCAGGGGAGTTGTACTTTGCCTCCAGAAGCGGGCCTTCCAAATCGGGATACATATTCTTGGCCATCTTCCTGCGGACGTGATCCAGCACCATCACAAGGAAGCCGCCACTTCCGCAAGCGGGATCCAGGACACGAGTGTTTTGGTCGGGGTCCAGTATTTCCACCATGCACTTGATTATATTGCGGGGCGTGAAGAACTGGCCAGCCTCTTGCTTCAGAGTGTTGGAAACGATAGTTTCGTACGCGGTGCCTTTCACATCGACGGTAGCATCCAGGAAAGAGTACTTTGCCAACTCGCTGGCCACATAGGCAAGACCGCGGTCAGAAAGGCTGATAACCTCATTGCCATCGAAGACATCCTTAAATGTTTCGCTGTCTTTTAGCTCTTGGAAGATGCCCTTGATGCGTGCTGCTACTGCAGCCTGGCCGGCTGTCGTGTTCATTTCCTTGACGCCCACCCAGAACTTTCTACGGTAGCTCACGCCATTCTTGGCATCGATGAAACGGCGCTTCTCATCGTAGAGCTTGCAGAAGATAAGGTTGAGGAGCTCCCAGAAGGCTGTTTTCTTCATGCCCTCATTCCCATAGATATAATCGTGGCAACGCTTAAAAGTGCGAACGAGTGATTCGTTGGCCGGTTTGCGGGGGGCGGCTTTGTCGCCGGATGCTATGAGGTCTTCTAGCGTCTGGTTGACTGCCGGGAAATCGGAAATCTCTTCAATGGAAGCCTGTCCCCATTTATCCTCAAATTTACCCACAAAGTGCAGGTCTTCGCCATTTGTCCAGCAGCCAAACTCGCATTCTGAATATGTCAAAATGTTCTCCAACGATGCCATCAGGCCATTCTTCGTGTCATTGTTCTTCACCTTAGCATCCTTCGCCACGACGATAGCGCGGATGAGGTTGTCAGCATCGTGAGCCTTTCCGTGGTCAAAGATGGCGAGATCCATCTTGGCTGTGCGCTTCTTATCCTCCTCGTCGATATACTTGAAGGAGAAATCACGTTGCATATCCTCCATGGCAAAGCCGTATTCTTCAGACATCGTCTGAATCATAAACTGGAGGTTACTCTCTTTTTCTGTTGCTTTGACAATCTTGCCAGTGAGGATACAAATCAATTGATCTTCACCAAGTACGATTTCTTCTTCCATACGGGACTGGTATTAGCTTACAAATTTGGCAATAAAAATCGGGTCATTTCTGTCCATCTTGTCCAAGTTGGATACACTCCGAAACTTTTGGGATTCAATAGCGTATATCTTACTGCAAGGCTGAACGTCGTAAACATACAAAGTTAACAAAATACGCTCAAATAGCCTGCAGGTTAGTTAAAAAGTTACACTCTAAACATCTAAGCACTATGACTAAGACAATTTCTTTCTCCTTCAACGTCTTCAACGGTAACGAAATCATCGCCCAGGACAGTCTGAACTACAAGCTTTCTGAAAAGGAGCTTCGAGAGGTCGCTGCCGTTATGGACGGCAATGGCGGCCACCGGGTGGATCTCTGCGCTCTTGAAAAACTGACGGCCGCTATAGAGGAGGAAATATATGTCAACAGCCTTCCTGAGATCATTCCCGAGGATGTAGACCTGGAGGGTGTCTATGTCCAGTTGCAAGAATCGATGCCCGAAGAACTAGTTTCGGCAGCAGATGAGTTTGTCAGACTGAAGGAGGTTACAATCGTATATTATATTCAGAAAAACGGAGAAGAATTGAAGCGTGAAGGACAATTCGGTATTTCCCCTAAAGATTATGTGGCAATGAAGAAAACCGCGCTTTCTGAAGATGAACGAGAATCCGACTTCGCCCTAATGAAGAAACTGTATCCCCGGGAGTATCACAATGTGGCTGAGCTGGTAGAGGAGAATGGATATAAAGAATGCGTCCGTGACTTTGAGCAAGGCTACCCGGTAGTACTTAGGGAGTTCCCGTTTCAGGTATTCTTGAATCTTTAGTATTCATTTCAATTCAACCATATAATTTATTAATAATCAATAAAAGAAACTAGCGAATGAGAGAGCTAAAATGTCCCAAGTGTGGAAATGTCTTTTCCGTTGATGAAGCCGACTATGCGTCTATTGTCAGCCAGGTAAAAGGTGCCGAATTCGAAGCAGAAGTAAACCGTCGTATTACCGAACTTCACCACCAGCAGGAGGCAGAAGAGAAGGCGCGTGCGGCAACCACAGAACAGGCCCATCAGAACGAACTGTTCAAGAAGGACCGCGCTATCAGCGAAAAAGACGGTGAGATAGCACGACTCCAGGAGCAGATTTCGGCCATGGATGACCGGAAGAAACTTGAGGTGGAAACAGCCGTTGCAGAAAAGGAGAAGGAGATCGCTTCCCTTCGTGCAGCCATTGCCCAAAAGGACAGCGCAATCCAGATAGCCGTACTACAGGAACAGCAAAAGGCTAAGGAGACTCTTCAGGTCAAGGACGCGGAAATCGCACGTCTAATATCTGACGCTCAACTGGACAAGTCTCGTGCAGAACTCCAGGAAAAGGTGATCCGCGAAGATTACGAGAATCGCCTGAAAGTAGCTCGGGAGCAGGTGGAATACTATAAGGATCTCAAATCCAGGATGTCCACCAAGATGGTTGGCGAAACGCTCGAAGTCCATTGCAATACAGTATATAACGGAGAGCTCCGTCCACTGTTCCCCAACGCATACTTTGAGAAGGACAATGACGCTTCGGGGGGCAGCAAGGGTGACTTCATCTTCCGCGACTACGATGGCGGAACAGAATATATCTCCATCATGTTCGAGATGAAGAACGAGACGGACGGAAGCACCATGAAGCACAAGAACGAGGAGTTCTTCCGGAAACTGGATGCGGATCGGAATGCCAAGGGATGCGAGTATGCGGTCCTTGTATCTCTCCTGGAGCCGGACAGCGAGCTGTATAATGGTGGTATCGTGGATGTGTCTCACCGCTACCCTAAGATGTATGTCATACGTCCGCAGTTCTTCAAGGCGATAATCACCCTTTTAGTGAACGCTGCCAAAAAGACGGTTGATTACCAGCGTCAGCTCGCCATTGCCCGTAGCCAAAGCGTGGATGTCACGAACTTCGAAAACCAGCTTTCGGCTTTTAAGGATGCTTTTGGCCGCAACTACAGGCTGGCCAGCGAAAAGTTCAAGACGGCCATCGATGAGATCGACAAATCTATCGCCCATCTACAGAAGATCAAAGATGCGTTGATCGGCTCTGAGAACAACCTTCGCCTGGCAAACGATAAGGCAGATGCTCTTTCCATCAAGCGTTTGACCCGGGGCAATCCTACCATGAAGGCAAAGTTCGAAGAGGCTCGGGAAAAGAATGCTGACAATCAACCTGACATTCAGGAACCATGACGCAATCAATAGTCATACATCCTAAGGTCGCAGCCCTCCAGAATCGTCTGGAGGAGCTGCGCCAGGAGTCGGCTCGGCTCTACCTAAAGGCCGAGTATATGCAGTTCGAAGAGAGGCCTCACCTCCTCTCCTTGTTTGAGACACATATCGGTAAACTCCTTTTTGAGGAGTTCCGGTTGAGTGTCGAGATCCGCCTAATCAATCTGGAAGCGCAGCTAATCCAGGCATACATCAACCGTAACGAAAGGCCTGACGAAGAGCAGATCGCAACACGGATTCGTTATGAGAAAGAGAAGTTCAAGTCCGAGTTGGAGGAGAAGGAAGCAACCATAAAGGCAGCTCAAGATTACCTCAATGCTCCTTCCTACAGTATAGAAGAAACAGAAGAGTTGCGGAATCTTTACCGTCTTATCGCCAAAGCATTGCATCCTGATCTTCATCCGGACCAGACTCAAAAAGAGAAGGACCTCTTTCTCAAAGCGGTCTCCGCATACCGCATCGGTGACATTTTTGTGCTTCGGCAGATAGCTTTGGCCCTAACGGAAGAAACCATCGTTGATATTCCTGAGGTGGATTTACCTAGACTCATTGAGAAAGCACAGGAGACCGTTGATTCCTTCAAACTCCGTATCGAACAGATGAATGCAGTATTCCCCTTCATCTATCGCGATAAGCTCACCAACTCAGAGTGGATCAAAGAACAGCAGGTGGAAATCACCGAGCGGATCGCGACAACCAAGAAGCAGCTCGAACAAAGTAAGAACTATTTGATGATGTTGAAAATATGGAAGCCGGACTCGTTAAGCTGAACCCTGAACTGATGGCCTTGATTCACGACAGGGGCGCATCTGATATTATCCCTTTCAAGCAGGAGGTATTTGTCATCAACGTTTTTGTGGCCGGTACCGGATACTGTGATAAGATTGCGGAAGTGCAGAAGTACCTTGCTGCTGGTATGCAACTAACCATGCGTCGTCATCCTGAGAATGAGGTCGATGAATTTGCCATCGGAATCTATCATAAGGATACTAGGATCGGATGGGTGCCGATGAAAGACAACCTTGTGATCGCTCGCCTGATGGACGCCGGTAAGCTGTTTACCTGTAAAGTGATAACAATAAAAGAAGATAAACGCTGGCCAAAAATCAATGTCAGCATCTATATGGTCGATTAAGTTAAAACAACTAACAAATCAATTATCATGATTACTTGCGATAGAATCCCGAGAACTTTTATTCTTGAATGGCGCCCTGCCATTTCCAGCTATAAAATGGAGAACTTTGAGGAAGAGTTAGCCCATTTCGATGATGCCTGGTTCAACTGGAGCGTCTGGGACTGGAATGATGTCGTCCCTGGGGACGAATTCTTCCTGATCAAATGCGGAGAAGATGTCACAGGAATCGTCATGCACGGTTTCTTCGATTCTGAGCCATACCAGGGAGAGGACTGGTCCGGTCAGGGTCGTGTCGTGTACTATGCCGACCTGGGACCTGATACGATGATCCATCCAGACAAATGCCGACTCCTCACTACAGAGGCTCTAGAGGCCGCTATGCCTGGATTCCAGTGGAATGGTGGCCATTCCGGCAGGGTATTGCCTCAGGAATACGCAATCAAACTTCGCGAGATGTGGGCTGAATATCTGGCTATGAATGATGACTTCTTCAACGGCGATGGCCGCGCAGCGAAAAGAGTCAGATAAAAATGTTAAATTTGCAATAAGACTTGAGCGTCATTTTTTATAGGCCCTTATTTTATGCTATTGCCAAATACTCCATAACAATAAAGAAATGAAGTCGCTCCGTATCATTTTGTTGTTTGGTTTGCTTACTGTTGCTTGTTCATGTAAATGTACTAACGAGCGAGCAGAAAGTGTTGAGGACTATCCATATGAAACCACAGTTTACTCTTCGTCCAAGTATCCAGTTAAGGACACAATAGTTTCCTTATCATTTCTTGGTACAGCTTTGGGTGAACCTATCAATATAAACGATAAAGACCTGCATGTCAGTTACGAAACTACGGTTACAGAAGATGTGTATAGGATTTATGAAGCGGAGAAGAGTATTTCCCTTGATGGAGCAGCTGCACAGGTCCAAATGAAGTATTATACTGTTAACGACGTAGTTAGTGAAATCTGGGGAAGAATCGAAACCGATTATATTTCTAAGTCTCTAATTTATACCTATGGCGCAAAGTACGGCGAGCCTACTTTGGGGAGAATAGAAGATCCCCGCATTGATGGTAATTTGCTTTATTGGGATTTCAAGAACCAATCGATTCATATACACCGAGACTGCTCGAATGAGTGGAATTTAGATGCTCGACCAATGCGAAAGGAATGGAGATTTAAGTACACTAACATCACCTATGAGGATTATGCTCTGAAGAACAAAGCAGACTCGATTAGGAAAGTCCAAAGTGCATATGATAGGGAAATGAAACCTATCCGTGACAGTATAGAAGCGGCGAGAAAGAAGGCGGTAGAGGATAGCCTTCAAGCTATAGAACGAAATCGACTCATGAAGGACGCACACCAGATTTAATGGAGATGGAAGTAGCAATAGCATCCTTCGGGCATGAAATCGCGTAATCTATCACAGCCGCGTTCATCGTAATCCTCTAGCGCCATGATCGACACTGAGAACAGACCCTACTGGATCATCGACATCCTGCCGAAGCAGGTCCCTTCGGACTCCCCCGGCCGTTACTTCACGGTCGAGAAGTATTTCCTGTCCCGCATGGACGAACTCTGCCGGAAGTTCGCTGACCTCCTGAACAAGCTTAACTGCTACTGTGAGCTTGAGGTGTGCCTGGACTGCGAATCATTCAGCGGAGACTTCGCCCCGGAGGATCTTGAACGGTTCCTCCGTGAGACCGGGACAGCCGATTACCCTCTCTACATCCGGGTCAATCACTCGGATGCGCTCTTCGCCTTCGCAGGTGCCGAGCATTACCTGACTCTCTATGAGCCGGATCCGGAGCTGCTGGACCTTGTCCGCCGTATCGCCCCGGCCGAAGGGCTGTTCGTCTGGACTCCTTTCAGCGGCCTCCCTGATTCATCTTCCCTCTGATATTGTTGGTTTCTAAGACCCTGCCAAGCCGCCTAAAAAGAATAATTTATTATTCAGATTTATTTTAATTTGGATAATAGATTATTTAATCCTATCTTCGTGCCATAAACGAACCGCGTTATGGCCGACATAGAGAAGAACCTCCGCGAGATAGCCAAGGCCAAGGGCCTGAAGCTCTCCGACATCGCCGCCCGGATGGGCACGACCGTCAGCAACCTGCTGACCAGCGTCAAGGGAAACCCCACCGTATCGAAGATTCAGGACATCGCCGAGGCGCTCGGCGTGGGCGTGTCTGACCTGCTCACCCTCCGCCCGGAATCCGCCCAGGGCCTCGTCGTCATAGACGGGAAGACCTGGCAGATAGCCAGGCCTTCTGATGCTGTGGTACAGATTCCCACATACAACCGCTATGATGTGCTGCGGGGCGATGTGCGGGTCTTCATCGCCCGTGCCGTCGAGGGGAAGGACACCGTCTCCATGTCGGGCATCGTCGAGACGATGGAGATCTTCTGCCTGCTCTACGACGGCTACAACGGAGTTTTCCATCTCTCGCTTTGCTACGGCGGCGGGAAGACGATGACCCTCTCCTACGACAGGCTCGAGTTCTGCGACGCGTCTAAGGACGTGGACGGCGGCGTCTGGGATGTCGGGCAGGTCACCGAAGAGATCATCAATGACCTCGAAGGTGCCGTCCCTGCCATGCTGCGGAAGGACTGATGTCTTCCGGGAGCGGCCATTATCCCGTTATCCCGTCTTCCATGTACTCCAGGCCGGCGTCCACCTTTCTCAGGTCCGTATCCCAGCTTGAGCGGATCAGTCTGACCATCAGGGCTGCAAGCCTGTCTGTGTGCTCGAGCTCTGCGGCTTCCTTCAGCGCTTCCATGTATTCATCCCTGTTGTATTCCGGGAGTGCGATCCACGGGTAACCGGCGGCCACGAGCTGGCTGTTCATCAGGAGCCAGGCGGTAAGGATGTTACCCGCGTTGAAAGGCTGGATGTAGATGAGGAAGAAATGCCCGAGAACGGCGCGCACGAAGGGGTCGTCCTCTCTCTGGAAAGCTTCCGAAAGGGCGTCCATGGCTTCTTTCACCCGTTCCGCGTCGAAGGGTATGTGCCTGGCTCCGGTGATGCAGGTGTCTTTCCCCTCCTGCCTGTCATGGAGGTGTTCCGAAGCGTCGAACATGCCTTCGTCGATGCCGGGCTTGAACAGGGCGTAGTTCCAGTCGGCGCAGTGATGGGCGGCCAGGTTCGCTATCGGCCTTCCTCCGGTCAGGGAGTCGAGGATGTCTTTCGCGACCTTCTTGAACGCGTTGTGGATGCCGAATGAAAGACAGCCTTCCATGTCTATTTTCCTGCAGGTCTCCTGCAGCTCCTCTTTCATGATCTCGCCACCTTTCGTTGCGGCTTCCAGCGTCGCGCTCTTGTAATCCTCCCGCAATCCCGGCAGGTCCGCTTCGAATTCAGTCTTGTTCGGGACTTCTAAATACTCGTTTTCGAGGGTATGCTCGAGCCTCAGGATGATCTCCTTGACGGAGCGGGAACGTCCGCGGCAGTCCATGCCTTCCTTCACGAGGCGGACCTGTGGCCGCATCAGCCGCCACATCTGGCGGATGCGGTTCCCGATGGTGCCGGTCTGCGTCATGCGGAGGGGCCTGTCATTCTGGGGGAAGAAGACTTTCTCCGCCCCTTTCATGTATTCGTCTATGGCCTGCGTGATGGCGTCCGCCGTTTCCCCGCGCCCGAAGTTGCGCATCTCCTTGGCGAGGCCCAGGGCGCGTTCCGGGTAGTACTCCTCCTTGGCGGCCTTGATGAGGTCGGAAGGGTCGTTAATTGCCGCGAGACAGGTCCGGGCCTCCAGGCAGTGCCTGTCCAGGAAATCATCCGACACCTTCAGCAGGGCCTTGTGGAGCGGGAAGAGACGGACCCCGTAGCGGTCCTCACGGACTGCGTCCTCCGGGACGTCTCCACTCACCTCGACCAGGCAGGTGCCGAACGGCAGTTCGGTGACCGTGCCCCGGGCCGTCTCGCTTCGGATGACCAGCTCTTCGGGAATGAGCGTTTCGCCGCTGATGAATTCGATGGAGCACCCGGGCGAAAGGCACCACTGCTTCTGATAGCGGTCGTCGAGGTACTCTGCGATGAACTGCCAGAACACCCGGTACCAGTTTGCCGGATCGTGGCTGTCCTCGTTCCGGCACACGACGTACCACCCGTCTACCGGCTCCCTGAGGCAGCCGATCTCCAGGAGGAGTTTGATCTGGGATTCATCCAGTCCGTCATCTTTCCGGATGACGAAACTGCCGACGTGGCCGGGTGACATGAGGAGCTCTCCCAAGGCGGCCAGCGCGTTCTTCATTTTTTCTTTCTTTGTTGCCATTTTGATGAGTGTTTAATGGTTGTTGAATAAGGAAATGTCCATTGATTGTCTGCCGTTTACGCTCTCTCGTTTGAATCACTGCATGAAAAGCTCGATGCGGCAGTTCCGGTTGGCTGTGACGGGTTCGTATTCTGCTGTCCCGCCCTCTGACAGGATCTCGATCCTCTCACGTGGCAAACCCCGCTTTTCCATCAGGGAGGCTACGTGCTCCGCCCGGGCGAGTGCCAGTGCGGCGTTCTTCTCTCGGGATCCCGTCGCCGAGTCGGCTGCACCGGTAATACGGACCCGGAGGTTCCGGGCTATGGCAGTGTCCGCTGCGGCGTTGATGCCGAGTATCTGCGGGGAGTCCGTGACGTAGGTCCCGGCCAGTCGGAAGAAGACGAAGACCGGCGCTCCGATGGGCAAATCTCCTTTCCGGATTCCGTCGAGATAAGGGTCGGGCGGGTTGTCACTTACCAGTATCAGACTTCCCGAAGACGTCACCGGCGCATTCCCGGTGTCGTTTCCGCTTTTAGAGGTCAGCGGAAGGATTTTGCCGTCCTCCAGGCGCAGTCCGGTGCCGATGTCCGGCAGCTTTGTGGACTTCCCGTCCCAGGTCGGGTCGGCGAGTCTCGCGAGCAGCGAGTTCAGTCCGCTGTAGTTGTTGTGCGGCCGGTAGTGGCACCCGCATTCGCAGGTGAGTCGGTAGAGTCCGTCCCCGTAGGAGGGACAGACCTTCGTGGTGTCCTGGGCATGCAGCGCAACCGCGCCGAGAGCCAGGGCGATGGTAGTGATGATGATGTATCGTTTCATGGTTCGTTCGTTGTTTTGGTTGTTGTGTCTGAATTCATGGATCCGGGGCGGCAGATCAGCGCTTGACCTTGCGTCCAGCAGGCTTGAGCATCTGGCGGGAGTTCGCCAGGCATCGTCGCAGCCACTCCCTCTCGTCCTCGTCCGGCCTCCGTCCCCAGTCTCCCCGGGAGTGCCCTCCTCCGCCTCCACAGTTTTCCGCGAATGTCGTGGCACGGTCCACCATCCCCATGGAGAGGAGTGCCGCGCAGGCGATGATGTTCATCCCCTGGGAGGCCATGTCGCTGATGAGGGTATCCCCGAAGCGCGACCGGCTCTCCTCGGGCAGCGAGTCCGCGGTCCTGCGGAAGTCGTTGAGCACCATCCACAGCGCCTCTGACCCCACGCGGTCCAGCTGGATCCTGGACACCTGCGACGTGGCAGACTCCACCTCGGAGCGCAGCTCCTCCTGCCGCTTCTCAGACTCGGAGATCCGCTCCTCGCCCTCCGCCAGCCGGGCCTTCAGGTCCGCGAGTTTCCGGTCCGCCTCCTCGAGTTTCCCGCGCTTGTCCTCGAGGCTCGAGAGGATGTCGTCAAGCTTCTTCTGCAGGGATTCCTCCTCCCTGAGCAGCTCATCCCTTCCGCTCTCCCCTTCGTTTCTGCCGGACAGTTTCGAGCGGATCGCGTCCATCTCCTTCCCTATCCTCCTCTTCGCCTCCTCCAGGTTGGCCACCATCGTCGTCAGTCCCTTCACCCTCCTTGTCGCCGTCGCTATCTCCGCGTCCAGGGACTTCAGGGCGGCGGACCTGCGGTCCACCTCGCGTTCCAGCGAGCTGCACTCCCCGGACAGCTCGCGCCGGTACTCCTCGGTGCTTCGGTGCCTGCGGTGCGTCACGGCGACGCTGTCGCCCCGCCTCAGCCCCCAGTTCCGGTTGACCTCGGCGAACGCGTCGTGGAGGGCGAGCGTGCGTCGCCTGTACTCGTACTTGTCATCCCCCGTGAACACGGAGCGGAAGGAGATCCTCCCCTTCTCGTTCACGGGCACGAGGTCGGCATGGATGTGCGGTGAGCGCTCGTCCAGATGGACGATGAACGATAGGATGTTCTCCTCACCGAATTTGCCGGCGAGGACGTCGTACATGTCCTTTGCCCATTCTTCGATCTCCGGCTGTCTTTTGACGGCGCTGTTGTCCGCCCCCGGCGTGAAGTCGACTTCCTGGTTGCCGAACGCCAGACGGGTCAGCGTGTCGTGCGAGCCGCTGATGATGAAGTCCACCACCGTGCGGTAGCGCCCCTCCCCGGAGCACCCGGAGTTCGGGTCCTTGATGCCCCGCGAGAAAAGGTTGTCGCGGAACTTCTCCGGGATGGAACGGGACTGGTCCACGGCCTGGACCTTCCCGCCCCTGACGATCTCGAAGTTAAGGGCGACCCGCGACCGGTCAATTCGTCCGTTCGCGTTCGCGCTCTCCCAGCCGTTCTCGGTCCAGCGTCGCTGGTGCTCGTTGCTCTGGGCCGTCGTGAATCCGCTCTTCGCCTCGAAGTGCAGGACCTGTTTCTGTGAATCCATTCTGGTTTGCTTTTCAAATCATTTCTGCCCTCTTTCCCAGTGCCGGGAAGCTTGCTGGGAATCCGGCACCGTGCATCGTCTCCGGAGGGACATGCATATTGAGTTACCCGTTACCCTAAATTTCCGGCAAAAACGGGCAAGCCCGTCTATTGAGGAAAGTGCAGCGACGGAGGAAGTCTGCCGCTCCCGGCACGGCCGTTTTCAGGCCGTTTCCCGGCCCTTTGGGGTCTTTCCCCGCCCGTGGCAGGCCGAAGGGGCGGAGGCGTCTCATACGGCCTCGGAATCCTCCTCTTCGAGACCGGGGATGCTCAGCCAGACGCAGACCGTGGTCCGCTCCATCCGGACGACCCCGATCTCCTCGAGGCTCTGGAAGAAGGTGACTACGGTATGGCGGTGCCATCCCCACTCCTCGGCGAGGGCGGTATGGGTGACGTCGAACCGGCAGGGCCGGCTGTCGGGATGTGCCTCGTTCGCGGCCGCCTGCCGCTCCAGCAGGCTGCGGAATGCGTCGAAGCGGGTGAACCGTTCGCCCTGGGTCTGCTTCAGCACCCCTGCCAGCTGCTTGGTCAGCGGGTGCGAGTATCCCGGGCACTTTATTGCCGTGAATGCTTTTCGTTTCTTTCTCATGTAATTGACGTGTTGTTGTTCGGATTGTGCCGCGTCCCGCCGGGACGTTCGCGAGTGGTGGAATGCCCGGATGCGGGCGGCACTTTCAGTCTTTGGGTAATTCGAAGTAAAGCTTGTAGAGTTCCCCGTCATCCGGCGTGTAGCGCTGTCCGGCCAGGGCGTCCTCGACCGCCCACATCACCTTCCGCGTCGGGTAAAGGCACGCCGCCTCGATGATGAGGGCGACGGTCATGTAGAGCGATATCAGTTCCGGCGGAAAGCCGAGGCACACGTGGAGCAGGATCAGCAGCAGATACGCGCAGTAGGCGGACAGCAGGATTCTACGGATCCCGGCCAGCCGCCAGAGGACGGCATGGGTCAGCCGGTATGACAACAGGGAAAGGGAGATCACGAGTCCGGGCAGCAGCCAGGGCGAGGTCCCGTAGGAGATGAAGCAGGCGAAGTTCCAGGCGAGGGCCGCAGTGGCCAGGACAAGGGTGAATCCTTTCCTCGCCCACTGCTTTTCCGCCATCGTCCGGTAGAATCGGATGAACCTGGGCCTGCGGCTCCCCTGTATCAGGAAGAGGAGCCCAGCGGCGGCTGTCACCAGGCAGTAGATGATGATCGAGAGTGTTCTCATGGGAGTATGGGTTTTATCGTTGTTGTGAGACTGTCTTCGTAAGGACTGCCGGAGTTTTCCCGGCAGAATGTCATATGAGGTTCAGGTGGATGATGCCGTACGAGGCCTCGCTGATGATGCGTTCGGCGTCGTAGCGGTTGACCTCGAAGCGGTTCATGCGGATGCGGAACTCCTGGTCGGCGGAGCCGATCTTCCGGACCGCCTTGCCTATGTCGCTCAGCGGGAGGCTCCACTCGTGTCCGGCGGGGAACTTGCCGTACTGGTACGCCGCATAGAGCTTCAGGCAGCGGACAGGAACTGCCGCCCGTCCGGTACCGGTGATGCCGACCCCCTCCTGGAATCCGTCGGCGTCGCGGACCTTGATCCAGAAGGCGTAGCGGTTGATGGTCGCCACCAGGCTGCGGTAAAGCCGTTCGTTCATAGGCGGCACTACATGAAGTCCGCGATGAGCCTTGGGTAGGACATCTTCGACTTGAAGACGCCCTTCCCCTCATGGGCGAGCAGGTCGTCCTTGAGGCATTCGAGCATAATCTCCAGCGAGGTGAAGATGTAGACGTACAGCGTGTGGACCAGTCCGTCCTTGCGGGTCTGGGCGTTGAACTTGTACATCTGCCCGCCGGTCGGCGTGGCGTATGCGCAGCACTGGAACCCCTCCCCACGCTTCTCCGAGAACGGACGTATGTAGTAGAGGATGTTGAGTCCCATCTCGTCCTCCATGTCGTCCATCATACGCGTGATGCCGAGGGGTTTTGCCAGCGAGTAGGTGAGCATCGCGTAGTCCTCGAACTCGTCGATGCCTTCCAGGCGTTCCGTGCTCACCAGCTCCGGAAGAAGGAGCGGAGCGAGCGCGTGGAAGCTGTCGATTTCTTTTCTGAAGATGTCCATGACTTCGTATCTTTTGGTTTCACAAAATGGTATTCTCTATAGTCTCTTCCCGAGACTGGTTCCCAATAGGAAAAGGAGGGAAGAGAAAGGAAGGGGGACAATGGCTGAAACCTCGCTCTCCCCTCCTCCGGGAAAGCAACCAGTTTAGTACGGTACGGTACAAGTTTATAATACTAAACAACTGATTATCAATTATTTACAACGCCACAAAGATATGGTTTTCCCGGCAATTTGCAATAGGCGGGACAACTTTTTTTGAATAGATTTTCCGCGCTGAAGGGACGGTTTTTGCCAGGTCCGGTCAGGGGAATTCAGGTCATGTCGAAGACATGAATCCGGATATCCCTCTAGTACCATTTGAATTGTCAGGAAAAGTTTGTAATTTTGACAGCACTACACCCCAATCATTATGGCAAAGACTGGATACCTGTTCCTCGCGAAGGGCTACCATGCCCGTGAGGAAGACATTGCATGGATGAAGGAATTCGGATGCGACAGCATCATCATTGAGGAAGGTATCAAGGAGCGTCTGCGTCCCCAGTGGCGCAAGCTCCTCACCCTCCTGAAGAAGGAAGACGAGATCGTCCTCACCCGGCTGAGTAACGCCGTCCGGGGTATCCGTGAGCTGGGGGCGTTCCTGGACTTGTGCCGGGTATACAAGATCCGGATCGTGTCCATCCACGACAGGATTGACACCAAGAACGAGCTTTTCCCCGAGACCACGGCCGGTGATGTTTTGGATACGATCAGCCGCATCTCCGAGGAGGCGACCAAGGTCCGCAGGAGCGAGGGGCGCGTCGTCCGTAACCTTAAGAGCCAGCGTAAGGAGAAGACCAAGTCCGCCCTCAGGCAGGACCGGGAGAAGATGATCGTGAACATGTACAAGTCCGGCCACGTCATCGACGATATCTGGAAGGTCAGCGGGTTCAAGAGCCGTACGACCATCTTCCGTGTGCTGAAGCGCAACGGCGTCGAGCTCAACCGCCGTCCCTCCCCTGCCGGCGCAGATACTACTGACCAGGAATAAAACGAACTGCCATATGACTCTGCTTGAAGCGATCGAAGCGCGCCACTCCATCCGGAAATACAAGGACGAGCCCATCCCGGAAGATGTCCTCACTGTCCTGAGAAACAAGGTCTGGGAGATCAACAAGGAGGCCGGACTGCATGTCCAGCTGGTGACGGACGAGCCGAAGGCCTATTCCGGAATCATGGCCTACGGCTCCTTCTCCGGCGTGAAGAACTATTTCGTGATGGCCGGGAAGAAGGCCGACGACCTGGACGAGAGGATCGGCTACTACGGTGAGCAGCTCGTTCTGCTGGCCCAGACCCTCGGGCTGAATACCTGCTGGACGGGATTGTCATACAGCAAGGTCCCAGGGACCTATGAACTAGAGGATGGAGAGAAGATTGGCTGCTATATTGCCCTCGGTTATGGCCAAACACAGGGTTCCGGCCACAAAGTCAAGGATATCCGGGATATCAGCAACGCCAGCGACCTGACCCCTAAATGGTTCAGGAAGGGAGTCGACGCTGCCCTTCTCGCACCTACGGCAGTCAACCAGCAGAAGTTCTTCATCGAGTACATAGGGTTCAAGGATTACAGCAAACTGCCCAAGGTCGCCGCAAAACCGGTCTTCTCGATGATAGGCTACAGCAAGATGGACCTGGGCATCGTCAAGTATCACTTCGAGCTCGGTGCCGGGAAGGAGAATTTCGAATGGATGTGATTTGATTGTTTTCCCCCTTTTCTTTGATTCCAGTGAAGCCTAATTCTAGTGTGCTTTTCTGGTTTGCTGGCAGTTAAGTTGAAATTCACAAGGATTTGTTTTAACTTTACAAGTTAAAGAAGTCCGTTCCATTTTTATAGCAAGAAGTTATGGCCTTGAAGGTTGACATCGTCTACACTACGGTGGTGAATTTCGCCATGCAGCAGAACCATGCTCCGGTCATTAGGGAAATAAAGATCCTCAATGATTCTGAAGAACCTGTTACTGACTTGGCCGTACAAATCTTGTTTGAGCCCGCATTTGCATTTGAGTATAACACTCACATCGAGCGCATAGACCCCGGTTGCGAAGAGACACTTAGTACTGTCCCAATTTCCTTCTCAACCGCATTTCTTTCGAATCTTACTGAAAGAGTATTGGGTTCAATGAAACTGAATATCTCCACAGGAGATGATCTTATCTTTGAACAGTCTTATGACATATCTGTTCTGACTTTCAACGAGTGGTGTGGTGTGAATGTCTTCCCTGAGATGCTCGCGGCATTCTCAACGCCAAACCATCCTGAAATCAGTCGCATTATTAAGAAAGCGTCGGATCTTCTAGGAGAATGGACAGGCAGCCCTTCACTTGATGAGTATCAGACACGTGATCCAAACAGGGTGAAGCAGCAGATGGCCGCCTTGTTCAATGCCATATCATCCGAAAACATTACTTATGGCTCCGTTCCCGCTAGTTTCGAAGCTTCCGGGCAAAGGATTCGCCTTGTGGATGAGGTGATAGGCGGCAAACTGGGGAATTGCATTGATATGTCCATGCTTTACGTCAGTTGCCTTGAAGCGATGGGGCTTCATCCGATAGTTGTCATCACAAAGGGTCATGCTTTTGCTGGGTGCTGGCTAATCATGGATTCTTTTGCGGACAGTGTCAACGATGACCCGTCGTTACTCACAAAGAGGATTGCAGAAGGCATCAATGAAATGCTGGTTGTTGAGACCACTTGCATGAACTCTGCCAGTTCCGCTTCGTTTGATGACGCGTGTCTGGCGGCTAACCGCAAGCTCGATTCCGGGGATTTCATCCTTTTCCTGGATATTTATCGCGCACGAATCGGCCAGATCCGTCCACTTCCTATGCGCGTAGCTGGCACTGGTGGATGGATCCTGATTGAGGACAAGAAGACTGAAAGGAAGTTTGAGGCTCCCGAGGACCTCAATGCCACGGATATTATCATTGATAAAAAAGCCGAAGTCGATAAAAAGACAATCTGGGAAAGGAAGCTCCTTGACCTCAGTCTCAGGAATAATCTACTGAACACTCGTTTAACGAGAGACACGATACCTATCATCTCTGTTCACGTAAACGAACTGGAAGATGCATTGGCCGCAAATCATGATTTCCAGGTTTTAGCCAAGCCGGCTGATTGGGACAACGTACAGATTAGTGCCGGGATTTATAAGACGGTGAATGCAACGGACCCCATCTATGATCTTGTCAAGATGGAGCTTTCGCAGTACAGGATACGCACATACCTTGACGAAGAGAAAGTAAAGCGTGCCTTAACTCATCTATATCGTTCCTCCAGGACTGCCATGGAGGAGAATGGAGCAAATACATTGTATCTTGCCCTCGGTTTGCTAAAATGGTATGAAGCTCCTTCGAGCACAAAACCGCGTTATGCACCAATCTTATTGATTCCTATTGAGATCGTCAGGAAATCTGCTGCCAGTGGATATATCATTCGCAGCCGGGATGAGGAGACGATGTTGAATATTACGCTGTTGGAGCTTCTGCGCCAGGCATTTGATATTACCATTGGCGGCCTGGATCCTCTCCCTACTGATGAAAGCGGCGTGGATGTCCCGCTCATCTTCAATACGATCCGCCGGAAGATTATGGCGCAGAAAGGCTGGGATGTCGTGGAGCAAGCAATCATTGGCAACTTCTCTTTCAACAAGTTCATCATGTGGAACGATATCCATAACAATACGGATATCCTCCGGAAGAATAGAATTGTCGCGAGCCTCATGTCAGGCGTAGTAGACAGCAGCGTTAATCAGGAGCTTGAGGTCGAGGGGAATCTTGACGACAGATTTGCTGCTGGCGACATTGAACTCCCCATCAGTGCAGATTCATCGCAACTTGAGGCCATTGATGCTGCGCTCAGCGGGAAGAGTTTCATTCTTCATGGTCCTCCCGGAACTGGCAAATCACAGACGATCACCAATATCATCGCGAACGCTCTGTATAGGGGGAAACGTGTGTTGTTCGTCGCTGAGAAGATGGCCGCTCTGGAGGTCGTTCAGAATCGTTTGGAGTCTATCGGGCTAGGACCCTTCTGCCTGGAGCTTCATTCCAACAAGGCCAAAAAATCGAATGTCCTTGAGCAACTTAAGAAGACATCCGAGGTGGCCAAGAAGAAATCCAGCGAGGAGTACTCATCCGAAGCGGAGCAAATCAACACTGTCCGCTCCGAGATGAATGCGCACGTCCAGTCCATCCATAAGAAGTACCCTTTGGGAGTCTCGCTTTATGACTGTATTTCTCGATACAGTGCCATTGACGATACCTGCCCTGCTGTTGTGCTATCGGTTCAGGACGTAGGAAAATTGAAGGCTAAGCATGTTTCCAACGCAGAGATAGCCCTTTCAGAGTATCGCGCCGCATGTTCTGTGATAGGAAACCCTGCCGACAGTTGTCTTCAGGGAATCAAGACAACCGCCTATAATCCAGACACCATTGCCGCCTTCGACAAGCTTACTCAATTATATGAAGACTGTCATTGGCTTATCAAAGAAGCATCTTGTCAAAAGTTCGCTCTCCTAGGAGATTCATCAACAGAATCGGCCGAGGAGACGTATCAATCGCTGTTTGAGCTCATAACCCTTCTGGGCTCTCTGGATAAATCTGTCATTCCTGTATTAGAGGTTGGTGAAGACGACGTCTTGCAGGCCATCGAGGATTCATGCAAACACGGAAGATCACGCGATGAGATAAAGGCTGGAATTCTTGGAAAATACGATGACAGCCTTCTGGATGTCGATGCGGCCGCATTTGATACAGAGTGGAGAACGGCATTGGCAAAAGGTTTCTTGTCTCGCTTTTTCGCTGTCAACACGTTTCTGAAGAAACTACAAACGTATTCCACTTCCGGAAACAAACCGACAAAGGAATCTGTAATCCCTCTTCTTAAGTCCATCGCCGAGTATAAGAAAGAGAAAGGAGCTGTAGACAGCGTATCTGCGGGGAAAGTCTCATCAATCATCCGTGGATGTAATGAGAACTGGGACAGGCTTAATGAACTTGTTGACCAGGTCAGGACAATCAATAAGGCCATTGAGCGAGTTTCCATCGATAAGAGACAGAATCAATCAATCAGGGAAAAGCTCGCCGACGCCTTGTCGAAAGGACTTCAGACGGAGTATACTACATTCTTCTCAAGAGTGAAGGAGGAGAAAAAGCAAGTCGAAGAACAGTTATGCGCCGTCTTTGTCAAACTTGATGAGGACTGGGCCGGTTCCATTGCCAAACAATGTCAGCGATGGCTCCAGGGACGTGATATGCTTCGAAGCTGGGTGATATATAATCAAAAACGCGAGGCGGTAAAAGAGATTGGTTTCGGGACTGTTGTAGACCAGGTAGAGAAAGGCTCGATTGAACTCGACAATCTGTTCGATTCCTTCCATAAGGGTCTTTATAAAGCATATGCGGAATTCATCCTCTCTCAGGATCAGGGCTTGAACCTTTTCCACGGAACGATATTCGAAGAAAAAATTGCCAGATTCCGCGGCCTTTGCAAGGATTTCGAGACCCTGACTCGTGATGAGCTTTTCGCCCGTCTTGCCTCTAACCTCCCTGCTTTACAGAAAGAAGCTTCCCAGAATTCTGAAGTCGGAATACTTCAAAGGAACATACGAAACGGATGCCGAGGCGTCTCACTGCGCAAGTTCTTCGACATGATTCCTGACCTGCTGCCGAGGATGTGTCCATGCATGCTGATGAGCCCGATCTCAGTGGCTCAATACATTGATGCCAAGGCGCCGAAGTTTGATCTTGTCATCTTTGATGAAGCTTCTCAGATGCCCACCTGTGAGGCGGTAGGTGCAATTGCTAGAGGTAATAGTATCATTGTAGTTGGCGATCCGAAGCAGATGCCTCCTACCAGTTTCTTCTCCACAAACACGTTTGATGAAGACAACCCGAACATGGAGGATCTAGAGAGCATCCTTGATGACTGCCTTGCACTATCCTTCCCTTCCAAATACCTGAGATGGCATTATCGGAGTAAGCATGAGAGTTTGATTGCTTTCAGCAACTGTAAGTATTATGACAATAAGTTGCTGACTTTCCCTTCGCCAGATGACATCAAAACCAAACTTCAGTATCAGCATGTTGATGGAGTATATGATCGTGGCGGAACCCGCCAGAACAGGGCTGAAGCAGAAGCGATTGTCAAAGAGATCCGTAAGAGACTTGAAGACCCTGTATTGTCTAAACGAAGTATAGGCGTCGTCACGTTCAACTCTAACCAACAATCTCTGGTAGAAGACATGCTCACAGATCTGTTCGCTGGAAGGCCTGATCTGGAGAAGGTGGCGATGTTGTCTGAGGAACCTATTTTCGTCAAGAACCTGGAGAATGTCCAAGGAGATGAAAGGGATGTGATCCTTTTCTCTGTCGGATACGGACAGGACAAGGAAGGCAAGATTGCCTTAAATTTCGGCCCTCTTAATAGAGAAGGCGGTTGGCGGCGTCTTAATGTTGCTGTGTCCCGAGCCCGATATGAGATGAAGGTATTCTCCACCCTGACATCGGACCAGATAGATCTCAAACGCTCGAGTGCTGAAGGTGTGGCCGGGCTTAAGTCGTTCCTCGAGTACGCAGAGAAGGGGCGTACAGCCCTTCATTATAACAGTATCGCATCCGCTGTAGGATATGACGGATTTGTGGAGGCTGTGGCCGAGGAAATCCGTAAGCGAGGATTTGATGCCCGGACGAATGTCGGCTGTTCTGGATACCGTATTGATATCGGCATCGTCAATCCTGAAAACAAAGCTGATTATATTCTGGGAATACTTTGCGACGGCTACAACTATTCCGCGTCTAAGTCGGCACGTGACAGGGAAATCGTCCAGATAGGTATACTTCGGAAACTTGGCTGGAAGGTTATGCGTCTTTGGTCCATGGACTGGTGGACTGATAAAGATGCTGTCATGGCTTCAATTGTTGACAGGATTAATAAAGCCATTGACGGTACGCTGGAGGAGATAGAGGAATCCCCTATTCGCTTGTATTCCGGCATGTCAGCAGGGCCAGTGCCACACAGTAACGCACCCACTCTGTTTAGTGAGGACAATCAGAATCAAGACGAAGAACTTGTGGCCCAAGAAGAATCGTCCGGAATCGTTATCCCTTATGAGGTCTGCGAACTCAGGCAACTGTATATTCCAGCGGAGGATTTTATCGCTGGTTCCCGTCGGTCGACAGTAATGGAATATATTCGGAGTGTTATACAGGTAGAGGCGCCGATTAGTAGTAATCTATTATGTAAGAGGGTGTTGAGAGCTTGTGACATCTCCAGAATGGGGACAAGGGTTGCCAACTATATGGATAATCTTCTCCGCATCATGCATTTGAAGGTTACAAACGACTCTTTTGTGACATATTGGTCAGACAGTCAGAATCCCGACGAGTATCCTTTTGTCCGTAGTTCTAGTGACAGAGATGCTGCGGATATTCCGACGCGGGAGACTTTCAATGCTGCCATGTTGATCCTGGAGGAACAAGGCGCACTGCCGGTTGATAGCCTTGTAAGAGAAATGGCAAAGCTGTTCGGTTTCAGCAGAGTTGGGGATAATGTTAATTACGCCATGCTAGACGGGATTGAGTATGCGAAAAAGAAGGGACTTGTTGAAGAAGTCAATGGAAGAATGAGAAGAATCCCGAAATAGTTTTATATCAACATTAGGGTTTTCAACTTCTGACAATTATTGAATGTTTTAGCTACCAAATTATACTACAATGAGCATGTATCGAGCATCTCGATTCTTGATTGACAGGGTCGACAAACGATTAGGAGACGTGAACAAGGAAATCAAATTCGACAAGAATATGATTTTCATTTGCCTAGGAATAATTGGTTTGGAAATCATTTTGCTTGCGCTGTCCTCCTTAACCTCATTCTTTGTCATCCCTGCTATTGTCGGAGCCTTTCTTGCGGCTATCGCTCTCTTCATCATCCCTGTTATGGTTCAAGAATTAAGGGACGACCAAAAAAGGGCGGAGAAGGAGAAGATGGAGGCAGCCGGTAATCAAGAAGCGGATCAAACTGTTGGTGAATGATTAATATGAACACCGATTGTTTCAAATCCTGTTCACCACTCCAAAAGCGGTCTATATTAAAGATCGCGATTGAATTGGTTAAGGCCGACAACAGGATTCACAGCAAAGAGATATCCGTTCTGGATAAGCTCCAGGAAAGTCTTGGCTTGACTCAGGAAGAACTCGATCTTGTGCACTACTCACCCCTTTCGGATGCTGTTTCGATTGTTAAAAGAATGGACGCGTCGATAGTTGAGTATGTCATGGAGGTTTTCAATTCAATAATGAGGATCGACAGCGATATCGACTTCGAGGAGAATCTGTTATTTGCCGCTGTGACCATGTCATGCATCCCTGAGTCCCGGCAGTGGGCGACGGTTCTATCAATTCCAGACCTGGATCTGGACATCTCCGACAAGCAGATCGTATTCCTCGAAAAGGCCCACTCTAAAGAAGCTCACCTTGTTCTTGATGACAAGTATGACAACCTTCTAATTTCCAAAGCTTTTGGCGACATTGGCTTGAGTCTGTTTTATCTTCCCAACGTGCTCGACGACTTAGGACTAGCCGGGGAGGGTCCAGCTGATAAATTCGGACTCTTGAAGAAGTCCATGAGCTATTTGATGCCAGCAGGAGACATGATAAAGGTTGATGGCCTGAAAGACTCCTTATCCTCGTTTGATTCTGGGACTTTCTTTAAGGTTGTCTGTTCCAGGCTTGGTCAGACTCCCGATTCTTTCCCGTTTGACGCTTTTCTCCTCGTTAAGATTCGGGATAGCGTTGTTCTTGATGACGAGAATGCGATGCGGAGTACCTGCGACTTCTTCTGCCTTGATATCTCCTCTGACGTCAAGCACCGTATTCTATCTTTTGTGTCGCTCTTTGGTGATAGCACCTATCTTCTTCCCTATGATGGCTATTACAAATTGCTCTTCGACTATTTCAGTTCGGAGTCCAAGATAAATAGCGAGATACGTCTGGATAGAGAGTATAATTTTACTCTTTCCAGTCTTGATGGAAGGCGTATAACCTTTGAGTCTTCTCCACAGGCTAGGACTCTATACCTGCTTCTTTTGAAACATGGACGCGACGGTGTCAGTCAGGACTGTTTCAACAATGCCGTCCAGTATCTAGAGTCCATCGAAACGGACAAGTTCATCAGAGGCGGAATGTTTGATTTGGAATTGTTTGAGACCGAGCTTCTTTCCGCTAATGATAATTGGAGAACCGTCATTCTTGATACTATTAGGATCTATCGTTCCATCTCTACCAAAGATGAAGAGAATCCCGTTTTCTTGTCATATGTGACAAGTATCCTTTCACACAGAAGCTCGTTGAAAACGTACCTAAACAAGGGATTCAGTTCGATTCGAGAGCTTTCAGACAAAGAGCTTTATCTCGTGTCCTTTGACAAGGAAACGAATTCTTATCGTCTTGAAATCGGGTTGTCCATGTTCCAAATTGAAGAGGATGGGCGTAGTATTCCGCTTGCCGAATCTCGATTCTGGGAGTCTTTTTTATAGAATCCAACCGATTGGATTTTCCCCTCATCATTTGAGAATCGTTCCCATCTTTGCACATCCGACAAAGAATTAGGATGATGGCAAACGACTATAAGATATGGGATCGCTACTGCCTTTCCTCCGACAGTGATGAGGTGAGGAACGGTGTAGGCGGTAATGTGATTCCTGAACCGAAAAGGCGTTCGCTTTTGTCTCTCTACTTTGAGAAGTTCAAAGATCCTCTTATTATCATCTTGTGCGTCATCCTCCTGTTGTCTTGTTTCGTTACGGCGTATGAGATTTCGCAGACCCATCAGATGCGGCTTCTCTTTGAACCCATCGGCATCCTTCTCGCCATCCTCCTCTCAACGGGTATCGGCTTTATCTTCGAGGTTAAGGCAAACCGAGAGTTCGATATCCGGAAGAAGGTGCGCGATGAGGAGCATGTGAAGGTTATACGTAGAACTCGTAAGGGAGGTAAACCACGGATTCTTTCCGTACGAAAATGTGATGTCGTTGTCGGGGACCTTGTCAAACTTGAAGGTGGTGATGATGTTCCGGCCGATGGCCGAGTTGTCGCCGGCGACATGATCAGGATTGACGAGTCAGCATACACAGGTGAGCCATACACTCACAAGTCCGCCTCCAAGATATCGGACGGAAAGGGTGATGGCGCCTATGAGCATGACTTCCTTCTTCGGGGGTCGATTGTCCTCGAAGGCTCCTGTTATTATAAAGTTACTGCGGTCGGCGCCAATACGGAAGAAGGGAAAGGCGAGAAGAGTATACAGGAAGAGGTCGAGGTAGAAACGCCTCTCAACCATCAGCTTGACCAGTTGGGGACGATCCTGACACGAGCCAGCTACATAATCGCTGGGCTCATTATCGTGGGGCGTATCATTTACTATCTCGTTGCTATTGACAAGAGCCTTTACTCCCCTCTTTTCTTTGTAGAATACCTGCTGCATTCCATAATGATTGCCGTTACTCTTATTGTAGTAGCGGTCCCCGAAGGACTACCGATGAGCGTGACGGTCAGCCTTGCACTCAGCATGCGCAGGATGCTTAAGGAGAACAATCTTGTCAGGCGGCTTCATGCATGTGAGACGATGGGAGCCGCAACGGTGATATGCACGGATAAAACCGGGACGCTTACACAAAACAAGATGACCGTAGTAGGCTCACACTTCATTTGCAAGGAACAGGTCATTGTGGAGTCTGTCGCGGTTAACTCGACAGCAGAACTCACCGAGAAGCCTGATGGCTCCATCGCCGGTATTGGCAATCCGACAGAAGTAGCCCTGCTGTCCTGGATTACGGAGAAATACTCGGAAGATTACGCTTCCGTCAGGAGCGAATGGGAGATACTGTCTCAAGAGCCCTTCAATACGCAGACCAAATACATGAGCACAACAGCCAGGAACCTGGCTGACAATCGCATTGTTAAGTTCATCAAAGGTGCCCCCGAGATCATCCTTGATTTATGTGGGAAGGACTTCAAAGGGCGTCCCGCATTCGAAGCCGAACTTTTGGACTATCAGTCCCGGGCAATGCGCACGCTTGCCTTTGCTATCCAGCTGGAAAACTCCCCCATCCCTGAAATGGCAGGCATAGTCGGAATCGCCGACCCTGTTAGAGAAGGAGTCCGTGAGGCTGTGGAGACCTGTGCTGAGGCCGGTGTAAAAGTAATAATGGTGACCGGTGACGTGGCTGCTACGGCACAGGAAATCGGTCGGCAATTGGGCCTTGTTGAAAGCGGTGCCGGATATACCATTACCGGAGCCGAGTTCGCTGCTCTCTCCGATGAAGATGCTTTGGCCATCATTCCGGGGCTTCGCATCCTTTCCCGAGCACGTCCTGAGGATAAGGCAAGGCTTGTGTCCTTGCTTCAGTCTCGTGGAGAGGTGGTGGCTGTCACTGGTGACGGTACCAATGATGCCCTCGCCCTTAAGAAAGCTCAGGTCGGCCTCTCAATGGGCGACGGTACAGCCAGAGCAAAAGAGGTTAGTGACATTACAATCCTCGATAACTCCTTTACGAGTATCAACAAGGCCATCCTATGGGGGCGCTCCCTGTATCTGAACATCCGGCGCTTCATCATGTTCCAGATGATCATCAATATCTGCGCATGTCTGGTCGTGCTTGTCGGTGCGTTCACGGGCATTGATTCGCCGTTGAACGTTACGCAGATGTTATGGGTCAATCTGATTATGGATACCTTCGCAGCAATGGCCTTATCATCGCTCCCCCCGGACCAGCGGGTTATGTCAGAAAAACCTCGTAATCCAGGAAGCCACATCATCAATCGGGACATGTTGAAACGCATCCTATTAGTCGGGACAACATTCTTCGTTTTCCTTTCTGGTCTCTGGCAATTACTCTGGCATTCGGACGTTACCTCCGTAAACGAGCTGCTTTCTCTAACTGAGGTTGAGGAGTACTTCAAAGGCTTCTTCGATATGTCGAGGAACAAGGTACACATGAGTGCTTTCGAGTCGGGTGTTTTCTTCTCCACGTTTGTGATGATGCAGTTCTGGAATATATTCAATGCACGCTATTTCAGCACCGGGAGAAGTTTGCTTTCCGATCTCATTGATATCATTGCCGGTCGTCGCCGATTCTCCGATTGCTTCAGCAATGGATTCCTTCTTATTTCCGCCGTCATTCTTGTCGGTCAGATTATCATAGTCAACCTAGCCGGTAATTTCTTCGAAGTCGCTCCCTTGTCGTTGAGCGACTGGGGATGGATTATCCTTCTGACTTCTTCAGTTCTTATCATCCCGGACCTGGTCAGGACCGTCAAGCATTACGTTTGACTTATATTTAGGGTATCCCCGGGCACGAAGCCGTTCTCGTTGGAAATGAAATGTTGCTTCGCTCCTTATTCATGTACGGAACCAAGGATCTGAATCGCCATTTTGGCATCTTCCACTGATATACCGCAATGAGGATTCACCTGAACCCAATGTAAGAACTGACCGTCGATCTCCTTGTCGGCTTCCATGTCATCAATAATGACATAGGCACAAGCACCGTCAGAGTTTTCATCAAGCCAAGCTTGAATTTCCTCACCACGTGTATAATTGTCGCCCCAACCGCCTGGTGTACAGCCGATGACTCTCCCCGGTAAACGCCAATCGTTCCAAATTCCCCGCATCTGTTTTACGCCCAAATGTTTCCATGATGAAGATATGACAATATCTGCGTTCGTTGCATCTATTATCTTACGGAGATTCCCGACTGCCTCATTGTCGAAATGGTGACCATTTTGCTCGGGGTCCAGATAATCGTTCCTGCCGGTGTTGAGTACCCCGTCAATATCTAGGAATAAGTATTTGCTTCTGCCCATCGTCTTCTTGACAAAGGTTTGTTGCAGTACAGTTCAATTCTCTAATTCATAATATAATGGACAAAGCCGATTATTGTCAAGCAATCCGGGCAAATAAGCATATAACCTTCTCTTCCACACAACTCGCGCCAACTTTCGTCACTTGACCTGAAGCAAAAAAATACAGTGTTATCCTCCCCACACTTACCACAAGGCCGATTCTTGATGTAGTAAGCGTCCCTCACACGACTCTTCATACTGGCCACGATTTCTCGCCATGCGAAGATGTTTCGTAGTGTATATCCTCGAATGATTGTCCCGTCCGGCATTTGATTATCGCTTACGGTAAATTCCGGCTCATCTGCTTTCAGCTTCTGAACTTTTTCTTCCAAGGCATCAACAATCCGGTCATACTCATCATCAGGTATTGGGATTAAGTCCTCCATCTTAATGTCAGAGTTCCTGATGCAATAGGCTATATGTGAGCGCCTACATTCAAGATTCTTTGCTTCTCTCGCTTTTCTCCTGGCTTCTAGTATTCTATGTATTATCATATTCTTATTCTGTCTTAGTCCTAGGGTTCAATTATTTCATCTGGAAACACCTAGTTCTTGACACCAATCCGGTTCCCAGGGTCTCGTTCTCATGCTATCCACCGGGACGGTGAGGTTTCTCTGTAAAGAAAAAGCTCATCGGCAGGAACATGGTCAGGACTGAGAGCACTATGATTGACTGTCTTCTCGGGTATTCTCGAACACGAAGTCGTTCTCTTCTGCAGTTACAATTATCGGCTGCTCACGGACTATTTCGTGATGAAGTATGCTCATCGTTAACCCTGACACAATCATGTCATTGATGGCACGTTTCACCGGACGGGCACCGTACTGTGGTTGATAGCTTATTGAGGCGAGTAAATCGACCGCACCATCAGTAAAAGACACTTTGAGGCCATTCGCCGACAATTTGCTCTTCAACTTCTCAAGCTGTAGGGAGCATATCTTTTTGATATCATCACGTCCCAATTCATTGAAGCAGATGATATCGTCAATCCTGTTAACAAACTCCGGGGCGAGAACTGTCCGTATTTCATCTTGCCTCATGTTTGAGGTCATGATGATGATTGTGTTCTTGAAATCCACGACTCTTCCCTGGCCATCGGTCATACGGCCGTCGTCCAGAACCTGCAACAGCGTTTCAAATATCTTTGGATGAGCCTTCTCGATCTCGTCCAGGAGCACAACGGAATAAGGCTTGTGCCTAACCGCCTCTGTCAATTGCCCTCCTTGATCGTATCCGACATATCCGGGAGGAGCTCCGAAAAGACGAGAGACAGAGAATTCCTGCTGGTACTCGCTCATATCAATCCGGACCATCATATCCCTACTGTTGAATAGGTACTCTGCAAGGACCTTCGCGAGTTCAGTCTTGCCAACACCAGTAGTACCTAGGAAAAGGAATGATCCTATAGGCCTGCCACTGTCCCCAAATCCCATTTTGTTCCTTTGGATCACTTTCGCCACTGAAGCAACGGCTTCCCTTTGTCCGATCACAGAGGATGACAATGTCGAATCCAAAGCGAGTAGTTTCTCGTCTTCATCCTGCTTTAGTCTTTGCACCGGGATTCCTGTCCACGCTGTGACCACCTGACGGATATCGTCATCATCAAGCGCGTTCTTCAAAAGTGTCGTTCCTGCTGTATCCGCCAAAGCAGTTATCCTGCTTGTTATTTCTCTGATCCGGGTCTTCAGCAGGACCGCTTCCTCATACCGCCCCTCATTCTCTGCATGTTCCGAATCCCTCTTTAGAGTGGCTATCTCATCGCGCAATCTTTGCACCTCCTCAAAGAGCATCCTTTCATTCCTCCATCTAGCATTCAAAACGTTCTCCTTCTCCCGAAGGTTGTCAATCTCCATATCCAAGTCACTCAAGTCGTGATCTTGTTCGTCTTGACGCAGAGACTCCCTTTCCATCTCTTTGGAACGGATAGTTCTGGAAAGCTCATCCAACTCAACTGGAACGGATGACCTTTCTATCTTCATCCTCGAAGCGGCTTCGTCCAGCAGGTCAATTGCCTTGTCAGGAAGGAAGCGGTCAGAGATATATCTTCGCGAGAGTTTCACCGCTGAGACGATGGCTTCATCAAGAATCTTGATTCGATGGAACGTCTCGAAGCGTTGTTTAATACCCCGCATAATCGTTATCGCAGACTCTTCATCTGGTTCATTGATAATCACCTTCTGGAAGCGTCTTTCAAAGGCCTTGTCGCTCTCGATATACTTTGTATACTCATCTGTAGTCGTGGCGCCGATGACCTTTATTTCTCCTCTTGCCAATTCAGGTTTCAAAATGTTTGCCGCATCCATCGCTCCCCCGGTACGCCCGGCACCAATGAGTAAGTGGATCTCGTCAATAAAAAGGATGATATTCGGATCTTCCTTCACCTCCTTGATAACCTTCTTTATCCGCGCCTCGAATTCGCCCTGGTGACTGGCCCCGGCGATGAGGGCCGATATATCAAGTGCATACAGTTTAAGGCCCTCCAGGTTTCTTGGGACATCTCCCCTTACCAGGCGATGTGCAATACCTTCAACGACTGCAGTCTTACCCGTTCCTGGCTCACCTACTAGAATCGGGTTATTCTTTGTCTTGCGGGAAAGAATCTGAAGAATCCGACGGGTTTCGTCGTCCCGCCCTATAACCGGCTCGAGGGTCCCTTCTTGCGCAAGCTTGGTCAGGTTTCTCGCATAACGGCGCAATGCACGCGGGTCCCCCCCTTCTCCATCTTGTGTGGTTCCTTCTGAACTCATTGTCCCCTGACGGAAACCCACAATGGCTGCCGACACTATAGAATCGTTTATTCCGAACCTTCTCATCAGGCTCCTGACAGGTCCGGGTGTTATGCTGAAAGCCCAGAAGATGTGTTCCAGAGCCGCAATGGAACTATGGGACTCTTCCGACAGAGCAAGTGACTTCTTCAGGACTTCTTCTAGTTCCCTTGAAATGGGGACTGATTCTGCGGCACCTGACTCAGCAGGCGGTATGGATTCGGCGATTGCTTGGCAGAAACTGACGCTGTCTACGGACATTGCTCTTAAGAGGTACAAGACCATGTCATGCCCTTCTTCCACCAATGAGTGCATCATTATCTGAGGGCAGATCTCATGGTGGTTAAGAGCCTTAGCCTTCGAGAAGGACTTTGAAATAGTCCTTCGTGCATTGTCCGTAAATTTGGAGTAATCTATCGTATTCATTCTAATGCGAGCATAGTGTGACCAAACCACTTAGGGCTATATAGAATAACGCATATAATCCTATGCGGAGGATTAAACCGAGAAGACCGGCGAAAAACCCGTCAAACTTCTTCCTTGACGGCTCTTCCCTTAAAGAATCTCTTGGAGGAACCGGTTGAGGATTGATTTGGGGGATATCTTCGAATTCCCCGGTCTTCTCATTGTACCTGTAGGCCATTACGAAAGATCAATCTCGATGTTGTCAAGTCCTTCAACCGATGCGTCCCCGCTGTCATCAAGAGCGTATGAATCCGAACAGATGGGACAATCCTTCTCTTTCTCGATCTTTGCGCCATACCATCTTAGAATTGTCGGGTAACCACCGGCGTTCGGAAGAGGTTTCCAGTTGGCGAAGTGCCTTTCTCTCCTGTTTGCCCACATATAGTAGTCATAGGTGAGTTCATTTTCCAGAGAGGAGATACCTGAATCACGGCCACGCGATAACTCAAGCAAGGAGAGTTTGACCATCATGTTGCAGATGGGCTCTATATCAGATGAAAGACCAACCTGCACCATAGCATCAGCATCTTCGGGGGATACATATGCTGCAATACGTCCATCCCGGCGGGCGGAGGCGACATCTGTGATCTCCTCTTCCTGAAGATCTCCTTCACCGACAAGACAGCAGTAACAGGGTCCGCCTGGTCTGTACCTGAAGACATCACCTCCCTCGGCACGTGTAATCGCACGTCCGAAGATGCCGACCTTCCCTTTCTCAACGAGGGCCTTTGAGAGATTGAAACGGCTGGTGTTGTTATCCGTTGCACAGATGACAAGATCTGCCTTCTCCACCTGCTCATAAAGGAGCGGAAGGTCTTCGTTGATGTTCACGGGAAACTTTTCCACTTTTGCATAAGGATTTTTCCCTAGTATCGCCTCCTCTATGACGTTGGTTTTAAGCCTTCCGAGATCGTGCACCGTTGCCGTGTGTCGGGACAAGTTATGGAGCTCTACCCGGTCAAAGTCCATCAGTGCGAAGTTCCCGACGCCCGCTTTGGCAAGTTCGATGGCTATTTGAGACCCGAAACTGCCTAAGCCGACGATCATGACTCGCTTATCCTTGAGAATCCCGATTTCCAGAATCCCCTTAGAGCGGGAGAACAGGTTCTCCTCTGAAGGGATGAGGAACAATCCCGCCTTCTCCCAGTTCCCTTCAGGAGCATCCAACCTTATCCATGCTTCGGGACCTTCTTCAGTCAACAAGATACAGAAGCGCTTCACGCGAGCGTCCGTCGATGACATCAGTTCTTGGCTCTGAGTGTAAAAACCCTGATGTTCGAGATGCATCGGGGCCTTAGAAAGAAGCGGGTGGAGACGAACGTGGAAGACGCCTTCCCCATCAACTTCCTCCATGAAAGCAGGTATCTGCTTCTTATCAGCAAGCAATCTGGCTGCCTCCTGAAGTTCATCTTCCCGGAGATAAACGATGGGGGTATCCATGTCTGCAGCGAATCCCTTGTTCGTCATCTCAGTGACGACATCGCCTTCTCCGTGGTGGGTCCCACGGGGGACTTGGCGGAAATCGCCGGTTATTGGATCAAAAACAAGATCCTTCATGGAGCTACCCTGGTTGATTCCTTCTTCGCGGACATCCTCTGACATCCTGTTGAGTTCTTCGTTTGTCATATCGTTTAGTGTTTATGTTAGCATTGATGATTCAGATAGTAATCGATCGGTTTTCCGGTCCGGAGATGAGCCTCATACATTTCGAGCCAGAGGCGGCATTTCACATATACCTTGTATAGAGACACATTGGGAGTCCACGAGGACGGTCCGTAATGACAGATCCGGGTCCAGCCTTTCTCGCTCCCAAGGGTGTGCATGCTGGCGCTTGGATGGTCGAGGTTTTCCCCTTTCTTGTCCTTAAGCATCCGTGTGACGAAGACCTTGGGCTGAGACATGGGGAAGGCTCCCAGATCCATATGGAGTGTATATACATTCCCGCTGTTGGTCTTTGCGCCGATCCTAAGGTAGCATTCTGTTTCCGACGCTGTATTGAAGAACCTGAATGCGTTCACCGGGAATTTCCTAGAGAGCAGTCCCAGTTCTGCTTGGTATCGCAATATTTCCATATTATCTACGCTGTTTCATAGAAACGAATGAATGAGCTCAGGATATCTCCCGGGTAGTTGAGCCAGTTGCTGCTTGCCTCCCCCATCAGTAGCCCAGAAGAATAATGGCGGATTACTGGCGGTTCGTCCGGGAAGCCATTTGGAAACAGAATGGTTTCCGAGTGTCTCTCGCTCTCGATGCAGATAACAGCTTCACCTCTCCCGTTCAACTGGATTTTCACCTCTGACCCTTTGTTCTTTTGCTTTAAGTATCCGATAATAGAATTCAAAGTGAGTCTATTAGTACGCTCATTAAGCCAATAACCATTAGCATATACCGGGACCTCTCCTCCTATGTTGTTCAGTTTCCTGTCCTTGTAATGCGGAACTGTTGTTGAGGGATGAACTAAGAGGTTCTTAAGTGCTCGGTCAATTTCCATCCGCAAAGGGCTATCGGAGTAAATGATGTCCCATTCTTTCTCAGTGCAGGTATTCTCGTCACACAGAAAGCCATTAAGAGAAGTGGATGTCTCGTCACAGTTCCCGATGCACAGGAGGAATCGTCCGAGACCTTTTTCGCGGATAGTCGTGACCATCGTCCTAGTATCGTGGCCACTGGGTCGCGCGAGTCCTAATTGATGATGGGAATGCCACTCTCCTATATGATGAAGCCCGTATCGGTGTTTGAGTTCGTTTCCGATATTGAGAAGATAGCGTACATCCTGGTTGAAGAAGGTTACCTGATGATTGGCTCCAGGCCCAGGGCCTATTGCGTAGACCACGACCGGTATTCCGCTTTCTGTCCAATACCCGAACAATTGGCCACCCGTTTCGATGTTCTTATAATCAAGGATACAGCGGGAGATGTAGTCTAATTCAGACTTGAAGATGAACATCTTGTTCGAAGATGTCCCGGGGGTAGCTACGCGAACCGGATTCGCTTTACGGATGATGGCCTCAAGCCGTTTCTGACGGCGGTAGTTGGCTTGTATATGTTTCTTCTTTGCCATGCGTTGTATTTCTTTCGCACTGCAAAGATGGCTCATATAAACGAACTCTATTTTCGCTATTCTTCACCGTCTTGTATGATATGTACACGAATCCCAGGAACCAGCATCCATCCTATACGGTTGATCCTTCCTGATGCGAAAGCATCCTGTACATATTCGACAGCTTCTTTTTCACTGCTGAATAACCCTTGCTCAAAGACAGTTGGAGCAATCCTATGGACATTATCCTCCCATATCATATGGAAAGTTTTTTCTGAGACGAGTGACCAGAATCTTTCGGCGGAAAGATCGCACAATCTGTACTGCTCGTCGCCCACAATCAGTGTACTGCATACGACGTCTCCTTCTCGACTGAAGGTAAACGCTCTCAAGTCTTCAAACCTGATTGATGAGCCGAGACCTTTCCCCATGTCGAATTGAGTATCATCCCCATTCAAAGATGATGAGAGCATTATCCGGGCACCGCTTGAGTGGCCGGGATAGTAAGTGTTGATTGACTCTTCCATTCGATTTTCTAATGATATGGTTTCTCATTGTGCCGGCAAAGATAAAGAGTCTGGGCGAAGCCATCCTTCGCACGGAACAGCCGTAATGACAATATCTTCTTGGTCTAATCGGAATTAAACCGTAACTTTGTGAAAACATAAACCTGCATGTCCGGCGTTTCCAATCATAATCTTAAGGAAGAGTACAAGGCAAAGATAATGGAGGACCTTAGAATCAAGACGAATGACAATTCGACTTGGCTCTATATGAACGAATACCAGCAGGAATTGACCATGTTCTGCTGCCGGGAGCTTCTCAATTATATAGATGTGAATGGTAAGGACGCTGGATTCGAACTGAAGAAGAAAACCGTTGTGGTAAACGCCGCTATAGCCATGATTGAGCTTGTCCCTTGGCTGTTCTGTGAAGATGCGGCATCAGTCTGCAGGGATGAGGTCGACAGACTGATGACCCGGCCAGATCTGACCAGGTCATATGTGGTTGAGTATTTCCAGGATCTATCGCGAAGACCTGCTATTGCCGGTGAAGATAAAACCACGGATCTGTTCCGGGATTTCGAAATAAGGAAAGGTCGATAGAGTTTCAGACCCCCAGAACACAGGATAGGATAGACAAATCGGATGGATTGACAAGAAGCGTCCTCCTCTCAATCTCTGGCCTGTCCTCAGCCCAGTCGGGAAGGAACTGCGCGATATCTGGTTTATCTGCCACCCTTATTTTCCCTGACATTTGAAATAGAAAATGCCCATGTGCATCCAACCTTCCTGTATCTTCTTCTGTGGGAAGAACTACTGGATGGCTATCTTCCGGCCTGAACTGAATATTCCAGACCTGGGCAGCACCATTCCTTGTTTCGATTGCCAAAATGTCTTTTGCGGTCTGAATCGTTCCTTTTGTTTGCATGCCGATCTTATTGGCATCTGTGAAATGTACTATAGTGGGAGGTATTGATTCCCTGCCATTCTTGTCCATCCATTGACGGACAAGCTTCTTTACATGGATAAAGGCAGGCCCCATGTCTGTATTGAAACTGTCGCTTCTTGCATCTGTCCAATGGAAGGCACTGCCTGGGAATGAACAATTCTTGATATAGTAGTCGTATAGTTGCTCGACAGAGACAAATCCAGTGAATGGAATGCCATATGCCCACGAATCGCCGCAACTCTCGCCGTAACCAATGACAGCTAAATCATATGCATTCAATTTAGACGTGTCCTTCGCACCGGCAACTACGACCTTTGTTATTAGATCGTCCAGCATTTCGGATGTCGAATCAGCAATGGAATCACGGGTCTTCCCTCCCAAAACGAAAGATCGCCCCATGGATAAGGATTGATCCATCAGGAAAACGATTGCCGAACGATGAAATGCGTCCCCCAAACGGACACCAGCAATATGATTTTCTATCTCGTTTCTATTCAGCACGCTGTCCAGTGGAACGAAACGCTTTACTAGGACCTCTGACTGCAGAGCGGCCCTTTCCTCGGGGGAACTGATAGTTTTCGCCTCCTTCCCAAGTAGATCCAGCCTGATCTTCTTGAAGGTGTCTAGATCACCACCTATTTGGGTAGAGTGAACACTTGGGCTACCATTTGCGAAAAGAGTGTCTTCGTCTAGGAGAACGTCAAGCGATATCTCCAGAACTAGTGGGTCGGTAAGGAATTCGGCTTCCAGAGCAGCTTCCAGCCATGGAGCCTCCGGCGTAAATGAAAGATGGACATAATCACCGAGTGATCGTGCCCGATCCGCACTTCTCGAGACGAGATCCCCGCATCCGCCATGTATTTCTACTGCACGGTTCGCCAGAGAATTAACGGAACGAAGGCCGTTGTTTTCCTTGATTGACGTCCAGTTCGTTACGTCAGTCACGTGGTAAAGCCTGTCGATGCCGTTCTCCTCGAGAAGACGCCTCAATTCCTCGAATTCCGACCTATTCATAATACCTCAATTCCAAGTTCTTGTCCAATCGGAAAAGAGAAACTCGCTGGATAGTGTTATCCGGCTTTGTCTCAATCTCAAATCGAAAGTCCTTATCGTCCCCGACATATGTGAGAACAGAGTTCTTGTCACTCACGCATGTAGCCATCTTGGGAGACAATGTAGGCTGGATAGAGATTTCAAGCCTGCGCCCGAAGTTCGAATAATTCAGTGTGATGAGCCGGTATGCGTTATCATTTGAAACGACTTGTCCATTGACAACGCGGGTGTGATGAGTTGAATAGAATGTAATGGTAGGCATATGATCAGATGAACGTTTTGATGTTTTCGTAAATTCTTTCAATACATGCAAGAGTCAACTCGATGCCTTCTTTATCGGTTATCGCTGTGCGGTTGACAGTAATGTGTCGGCGAAGCCTGAAAAGCATACCCTTTGTGGACATCGAATCGTAGATAGAGAAAAACTCTGGATCTGAGAATATCAGGCTCGAATCCTGCGTGTCAGGATGAAGATAAAGACCATCCTGCGTGATCTTCTGACCCGTTCCAAAACGAGGGTCCTTATGTATAAAGTCGTTACGCAATTTGATAACCTGTCTGACAATGTCAATCAGGCCATTGTCCTCATAGCCACACATCTGCATGAGAATGACTGCTATACGCATCCACTGCGAACTGTCGTTGACTTTCTCTTCTGAGAACTCATATAGAATCCCGTTCTGGACTTGCTTGATGGGCTTTGCCTCAGTACTTTGCTCTCCGGTAACGAGCATTAACTTGGACTCCTCGGTACCCTCTATCTTCGTATAGAAGGATGTGATAATCTCGATTGCTTGATAGAGAGAGAGGAAAGCAAACTGGAAGGACTCCGGGGTGGTGGCAGATTCTGCCATGGAGAAAGCAATGTCCAGCTGGCTTTTCAGTTCTTTAATAAAGACAATCTGACGCTCATCTTTTAGATCAAGTCCTTTACCAACAGTTTCTTTAAATGAGAAGAATGATTTCAGATAGCTCTTCGTCAAGCAAACCTCTATCTCACGCTTAAGTGATTTGAGGTTTGATAGGGAGAACTGGTTGCTGAATCCAGATTCAGGTGACTCCTTGATATAGTAGCCATTCGCACCAGCTGAACTGTCTGTCAACGATTTGTAGTTCCATGCTTTATTGGAGGCTGTGAACATGATAACCTGTGTCCCGCGGTTAGCGTTCTTGATAGTTCGCAGAACATCCATGCCGGAAAAAGCATCCGGATTGATTATACCCTCCTCCCTACTCCCTCCGAGCCGAAGATCCAGGAAAATAAGATCGTAGTCTCCATTCAAGATGATGTCCTGCTCAGACTCGTCAAACTCGGAGAATGAAAGTACCTTTTTATCAACGACTTCGAATAAGTCTGGAGCCATGATAAAGCCTTTAAGGGCTTCCGACCAACCGAGAGAGGCCGCATCATCGATCAATAGGATTCGTTTCCCCCTTGCGTTAACAGGGGTCATTTCCGCAAATCGTGTTATCCTATTCTTGAAAAGTAGGTTCTCTATATCTCCAGAACGGGCCAGGACATATTTTAGATACAATATCTTCTTTACATCGGAGAGCCTTCCGAAGCCATCAGGACATGCTTCCCCGGCATGTGTAAGCCGATACATGACTCCGGCGCCCCAAATATTTGCAAGGCTGTGGGGCCCGATCTCGGCTGGAGGTCTTATGTTGATTCTGTTCAGGAATTCAGATTCATACTTATCTGGGGGTAACTCTTTGAAGAAGGGCAACTTCTCTGCGATACTTGCCGCGCTACAAAAGTATACTGACGATGTTGTCAGAACCTGTGAGTATGAGTAGCTGTATAAGAATGATTCTATCGGCATCTCGGAGGAACAGATTATTGGCCGTAACGCTCCAATCCCAAGATCTTCCAGGGATAGACGAATATGGAGAACCGTCAATAACGCAATAACGGGATCATCATCCATGTCGATTATGACTGGGCCACGAGATTTGCCGAGTTCAGTGCAAACAAAATCGTGGAGTTTGCGGTCAACTCGAATCTGCTGATCTTCCTCCGTCAACGACCTTCGGACATCTGGATCAATGTCCGGTAACGAGACAAGAACCGCGTCAAAGGCCTCGGCTAGTGATTCCCAAGAACTATTCCCAATGATGTAGGTTCTGTCCATATTCACTAAAGCTGGTGATTATCTTTCTGATATTCTGCTTGAGGCGACCGGCTTTCAGGCCGCTACTAGCGAACCGTTCCAGATCCTCCGGGGTTATTCCGACAGCAGGGCTGGCGAAATTAAGGAACCGTATGATCTCTGTATTCGGAAGCACGGATAAATCCACATTGGAGTCATCCGACAAAAAACGAAGTGCAGGAGAAGTCAGAATCGATCGTCCCAATGAAATCGCAGTTTGAACGCTGGGGCTATCTCCACTTGCCAACAAATCCATAGAAATGAGATCAGTTGACCTATAGTTTTCGAGAAATGCTGGTAGGCGAAGATAGAATTCGGACTTCTTTAGCGAACTGATGAAAGAAGGTCCTTCGACCACTGGGCGATTCGCCACATCTCCGTCGCTGAAAAGAACTAGAGGAATACGATCCCCATAATCAGTAATATCGTCACAAATCCTGTCAAGTACATTGGCAGACTGACCTCCGGCATCCCTATAAGACTTGTGAATCATGATGCATGAGGCACTCTGCAAGGCCGGTTCCATCCTGGCGAGTTGTTCGGGTGATATCCGGTCTATAACACAAAGACAGTCCGTGAAGTCCAAAGGATCAATGCCGCGATATGTCGAGTCGTCGAATAGATAAATCATGGTTAGATAGTCCTGTGGATCATGGTTAGTGTATGTCTGAATCCTTCCACGGAATCAGACGGAATAGGCTCGATTGCAGGAGCCTCGGATTCAGCAACGATATTAATCCGGGCTGGACCATCCATCCAATTCGATTCAATGCTCCAGAAACAAGTATCTTTACAAAGACACTTGATTGCGCCAAGATCTCCGCCACCTGACCGCACTCTTCTTTCTACATCTGCGCCAAGAGTATATGTCGGGAAGGACCCAATCTGTTCAACGACAAGCTTGGACACCAAGTATTGTCCCTCCGGCTCGCAACGGTGATATGAAATCTTTATATCACGATGAGTCCTAAAACGTTGATCCGTCATTGTGTTCAGTATTCTTTCAAATACAAGCGCAAATCGGCTGACGTTTACGTAAACATTAGCGCTTTTCAAGTCTTCATAAAGGCAGTTGAAGAAAGGATACTTAGAAGAGCAGAGCTTCTTTATCAGCTTATCCAGATCTGTTTTATAGAAACGAATGCTTTTGCGGAAGGTTTCGAATTCAAGGGAAAAGCGCTCATTATTCTTCGGATGAATGTGGGGATTGTTTTCACACCATCTGATACATTTCTCTGAAGAACAGCTAAAGGCATGGGAATGCCCTTCCGGATCGGTCCACGATGGCCCATACATGAATCCGAAGACAAGGTTGTATAAGCTTTCCTCAATGAGCCCTTTGTAGTCAAGAAGACGGGAACGGCAAGAGGCTAAATAAGATAGGAAATCAGACTCCTCTGGCACAATGAAATCATGTGTCAGAAACTTGAAGCCCTCATCCTCGCTGAAAAGATAAAGGAAATCCGCGTTATTGTATATGGTTCGCATCTTAATCAGCCTTCATTCAAATCAACTCCCAATACTTTTTATAGACTCTCTTGAATGTTTCATCAAAAGTGTGGAACCCGATGCCATCCAAAGCTTCTTCGTATGCTTTAGTCCATAGTCCGATGAACCAAACAGCCTGTTCCTTGTCATTTTTCATATAGCCAAATACTCCCATATCTGCTATAGAAAACTCAGTGAGCCGTTGAATAACACTGTCGTATGCAAGGGTCTCGATATGCTGCAGACGGAGAGTGGTAGCCATGTCAGAAATACGTGGCACTAACTCGTCATGCATTCTTGCAAGAGCATTCTTTGCCGAGAAACAATAGATCTCAGCATCTTGGTCTTCAGGAGACAATTCGCTGACAGCCTTAAACTTCTTACCAAACATGAGATCTTCCTGTTCTTGCAACGCATCAAGTTGGTCGTTGATCCTCTTTTGGCGATCGTCCATGCCAGTGAAGACATTATTCTTCAATCCAGCCCTATACTCCTCTTCTGTAATCTCTTCAATGCCTGCCGAACTCATCTGCACATAGATATAGTCAGTTATCTTTAGCACATTGCAGCCGTTTACGAGCAGTAGCTCGCCGACCATATCGTCCTTTGGATAAAAGTTATAATCGGCCCAAGCCGTCTTATTTGCCGGGACTCCATTTATGACAAGTTTGGAGGTAGAATAGCATTCTCCACGGTCTATTATTCGCGCATATTTGGGCATACTTTCACATGTTTCGGGTTGTATGTTACAAAGATAACGAAAAAAGCAACCGAATGCTTTTCAAACGGCATTAATCAACAATGGCTAAGGCGTATCGAAAACTCAAAAAAGCTGCAGCCCATCTGGTGGACGCTGCAGCCTCTAACGCTACTTAGATAAGATAATGGCCTATTCGAACAATTGAGTCTTCATATAGTCGAGAGCTTCTGAGACAGTCATGACCGGAAGGTCACAAAGTGCAGAGGTGAGATTCCAGAGCGCATGTTCACGCTCATCGATATCTCCATCGACAGCCATGATGGAAGCCAGGAACGCACATACATACTTTTTCTGAGAATCGGTCATGTTGGAGATGATGCCGAGAGAAGTTGTCGCATCCATCTCATCACTGACCTCAAGCATCGCCTTAAACTCCGCAGGCCCTACTCCAAAAGACATAACAACAGCACTTATTGTCGTCAATTCTCTCTCATCGAGTCTGCCATCGGCGGCGGCCATAACCTTGCCAAGTTTAATCAAGGCCGTAAACTGTAGTTTGTTAAACGTCATAATTGAAATATATTAAGTTAATACGTAATACTCGGCTTTGATGGAGATAATGCAAAGATAAACGAATTCCCCTAACCACCCAAAGATACCAGAGAATCGATCATTTTTTTCTCCAGAGGATGATAATAACCATCTGCAAGAGCCATTTTCTCAAAGGCGTCCTTGGAGAAAATGATTTTGTCACGTTCCATCCCGGTAATAACTCTTATACTATACTCAAGATCCATCATCTCCAAGACATCTAGATCCGACTCTTGAACATCTAGTCGTTCATACATCGAATCCATGAACTCAACCTCCCGAGGATCGATAATTGAATCCGCTTCCATTATTTCTCCGAGGAAGAAGATAATTGCCATTTTTTCAATAGTAGTGAATTCCATTACCCGATTTGATTATCAAAGAAGTTATGGTATGTCCCGTTATTTAGATTAATCACAAAGAGATAGTCTTTGGCCCTAGTAATCGCCGTATAAATAAGTTCCGGCCGATTCTCGAGAGCATCCAGGTGGCCAGGATCAGGAAGTATGAGAAGAATCACGCAGGAAGCTTCCCACCCCTTATAGCTATAAATAGTCGACATTTTGGGGCTCTGGGCCAGCATGGTGAAGTGTGCTTTCTTATTTGTCCGGACCTTCTCTAACTCCTCCTTGAACTTACTGTTTATTTTCCCTCCCGATGATTTAAGCAAAGCATCATAAACCTCTTTAGTTTCAAAGGTTGTCATGCAAGCAATATTCGTTATAGTTCTATAAGCATGCTCTAATTCCCTCAAGATGTCGGTTGTTTGAGAGAGTACAACTACCGTATTTATATCTATCCCTTCATTGTTGACATAATCAAGAATCTTGCGAACCAAATCTTGCGGTTTAGAATCTGACTGAACAAGGCAGTATCTTGTTCCGCCGCCAAAAGAAAGTTCTCTGGTTTCACCAAAATCCTCCGGATCCTGAAAATAAGCCTGCTGGAATCCTCTAGCAAGATCCAAGATGGCCTGATTATTAACCCTGTGCCCGAGGTTAAGTCCTGTCCATGGTCCCCAAACATGCCCTCTTACATTAGGGATACTATCAAAGTTTCTCCTCCGATAGACATCCTGATTCTTATCACCGAAGATAACCACTTCCCCATCGTCCTCCAGGAAAGAATCGAATAGAATCTTGAACCAGTTCCTTTTATAGTCCTGGGCCTCATCAATCAAGATTGCAGAGAACTTAGGGAGTTGTTCTGCCACCCCTGCGAAAAAGTCCGGATCATCATATGAGGCTAAATTAAGCTTAAGATCCTGGTTTTTTGCTTGAGATGTAAAGAAACTGTGGTAGTTGGTAATGGTAAACTTCTTCCATGGGAAGTCAGCCGGGATTCGCCCGATCCTATAACGGATATAGTTAACAAGGGTAATGTTGTATGTAAGAATAAGCACCCGCCGTCCAGTTCGAAGTTGGCAGTTTACAGCTGTTGATGCGAGCACCTGTGTCTTCCCGGACCCTGCGACTCCTTTTACGCGCAGAACCCGACCTTTGAAACTCTTTGCCAACTGCGATTGACGTTGTGTTAGGCGTATTTCATTATCTCCCTCATTATAACAATGCCACTGGCTCTTCAGTAACGAAATAAGCTGATTGCATGCCTTCTCCGTGAAACTCTTCTTATTGAACTGCATGTCAAGAAGCTGCCAGAGGTTTTGGGCATCAATCTCATCTGCCGACAAAGTAATGACGCCTGATATCACATTACTTGGCGCCTTACCATCTTTCTTTAGATGATTAACAAATACCGATTCAATCTGCATACGGCTTCCGCTGGGAAACCACACTGCAGGTCTGACGATATACCACGCAGATTTGTCTGTGACTGTTTTTTTAAGAATTTCTGTGGAGTGCTGTTGAATAATACTTTCCCTGTAGCCAAATGCTCTAGCCAGAGGAGATGCTGATGGAATCCCATTGACCAGGAAAGCACCGTCCTCAAACCAGCAGTTATTCATGTTCTCATCAAAAACATTTAGAACAAGAACACCTTTCCCTGGTCGGACGACGATAATATCCGGAGTTTCTCCATTCAAGTCGGGCTTGAGGAAAATTCTATCATTCCTGCCAAGGCGTGAGGACAAAGCAGTATAGGCCTTGAAAAGGGATTCCGAAAGAGAGCCGCTCCGAACCATCGCCTCCAGATCATAGTCATCGTATGCGCCATCTTCAGAATATGTCCCTTCCCGGACTTCAGTGTACAGCGAGCTATCTGTACTGTTAAAGAAGAAGCATTTGGTTTTGCAGCCGAACTTATGATAAGTATCGCTAGTATAACCGTAATCCCTGTCACATATATCAGAAAAGACCTCCGTACTTGTGAAATACTGTGCGAACTCGTCAAGGCGAGGCGCATTATCATTAACTGGAGAGGAACACATGACAAACTGCATCCCCCTTCCCTCTTCTATGATTTCCGCTGTCTTTCTAAGGTTTACCGATGGGATATCCAAGATATTCGAGAAAATATGAACTGTGCCTGGAAGATTCATCTCCAGTGCAGATAAAGAATTGGCACTATCCGAGTTGGCCGGCAAATAACACTCTACCGTATCAATAGCAGCATCGTAATTCTCCATCGCTTTGCTCAGGTTGTTACCGGCGCGTTTTAATGCAGCAGGAGATGGCTCGATGAGTGTGATCTTCTTAACCCGTCCAACAAGGCCACGTACATACAGGTTGTCCAGAAAGCAGAGTGCCCCCAGGCCTTGACCGCATCCCCAATCGACAAGATGGATCCTCTGAGGTAGCTTATCGAATGGAAAGTTTTGAATGGCAGCGTTGCACTTAACTTTATGCATTTCACCATAAGCGGCCAAATACGCATTCAATTCATCTTGGGTTGAAAGCAGACCGGTCCCATGACCCAGTATTCTCCATGGGGCACTAGCCAGATGCAAAGGAAGCGATTCTTTCGCTCGGGTAATGATGTAATCAGTTTGCGTCATACCCCTGTTATGGTTTCACTCAATGGATTATTCCTATGAGCCAGATAATTCCTTTGTGCCAGTTCCTTTGAACTGTTTGCATAACAGTATTCGCACATGTGAATGCAGGTGTTGTACTGTCCGATATCCTTGCTTGCAATACATCCGCAATAGAGACGTTGCCCCTTATCCTTATTGATTTTCTTTGCCTTAGTTACAATCCGTTCTCCCGTGAATAAGTCGCTTTCAATCTCAACACCTAGGTAACGCATCAAGATCTCGTCATCTGAGAAGTATTTTATCATCAAGTCATCATCCACACATTTGTTGTGGGCAATGCCGAAACGTTCGAGGTCAATTCTCTCACCACAAGTAGCAAGGGTAAAGCCCCACTCATTATTCAATCGTTGAAGCCCTCCGGAGAAAGCGAGCATATCTGTTTCTGCAAACTCCCTGTACACAATTCCACCGGCAAGAAGGTTCGACTTCACTTTCCTGTACTCTGCAATGTCAGCAAAACTGAAGACGAGCTTTTCCGTATACCCTTTCAGTTGCTCTCCGATATTATTACACTTTGTCAATAGGGCGTCAACATCAACAGTATCTGTTAATATCAACGGGTCAAATCGCCAGATAACCTTGCCGAATCCGAGCCTGTCTACTAGCCTTTTGAAAGTGTCAATCCTCTTTTCCAGAGAAGGCACTCCCCTTTCGAGTCCCTCAGAGACGTAATCATTCAATGTGAACTGAATGTAAGTGTTGATGTTACGTTCTGCCAAATAATCAAGAATACCCGAACGATCCAATAGATGTTCCGGATTCTTTGACCAGAAGACAATCAACCTCACATTATTATATGACACATAGCTCTTGACACCATTGAACGGATTTGTCCAAGCAGAGTATCCTTTCTTCAGCCGATGGAGGAACCAGTCTGAGTAGAAGGCCGGTATATCTGTACTTCTGCTAGCGGAGACGATAACAGGAGCTTGAGCGGAGACTATCTCTCCACTGTCATTGAGTAATTCGATACGGTCCTTGACCATGGTGTCGGTGCATTATGTAACAAAATTAGTGTTTATTGATAATACCACAAAGCGGACGACCCCAAAACTAGGTCAATTGCGTAACTATGGTTCGCAACATACTGTTTTAGATGGCGATATGATGGATTTTTTAGCGAGCTCTAAAAAAAATAGTTAAATTTGAAGATTACTGCATAGTTAATAAATATCTTAAAAATCATACAATGGGAAAAGCAATCGGAATTGACCTCGGAACAACGAATTCCGTAGTCGCATTCAAGGACACATCAGTGCGTGTTATTACAACGGGAGCGAGTCATGATGAGCTGTGTCGGTCCTGCGTTGCAATGGACCGTAATAATCAGTTCGTGGTCGGTAATGCTGCTTACAAACAGTGGCGTAAGTATGCACCAAACATAGTCGTTTCAGCAAAACGATTGATGGGCGGATCAATCTCTGACGAACAGGTTATTAAAATGAAACGTGATCGTGAGTCCTATCCATATGGAATCACGAAACTATCGGGAGGCACGGATGAATCTGTCGCCATCGTGCTCAATGGCCAGGAGTTTACTCCCGAGCAGATAAGTGCTGAAATCCTTAAGCGTTTGAAAGAAGATGCTTCTGTCAAGCTTAATGATACGGTAACCCATGCCGTTATTACAGTTCCTGCATACTTTAATGAGAAACAGAAAGCGGCTACCAGACGCGCCGCGGAACTGGCGGGGCTGAAAGTTCAGCGCCTCCTGGCTGAACCGACAGCCGCTGCCCTCTCCTATGGTGCTGATAAGCTCTCTGAAGATGACAGCAAAGTCTTTCTCGTCTACGACTTTGGTGGAGGCACATTTGACTTGTCAATCCTTGTCGCCTCAGGCGGTCAGTTCGTTGAGTCCGGAACCGGAGGCGATCGTTGGCTTGGCGGTGACGATATCGATAGGCTTCTTAAGGAATTTGTTTATAATGAAGTCAAAGCAAAACAGGGAGTAGACATCAACGAGATACTTGACGGCCTGACCGACAAGAAAAGGCTCGCATTCATTGGAGAGCTAAAGACCGCCATCGAAGATGCCAAGAAAGCTTTGAGCGAAACTCAGCAGACAACGATCGGACTCTACGATTATCTCGAAACAGAAGATGGCGACTCGGTCGACATTGAAGTCACTATTACCCGGCAGCAGTTCGAGTTAATGATTCGCCCACTCGTTCAGAGGTCAATTGAACTGGTGGACAAGCTTCTTGAAGAAAAGAGCTTCCCTATCGAGACCATTGACAATATCCTTCTCGTTGGTGGCTCATCCTGCATTCCTCTAGTTAAGCGAATGCTTTCCGACAAGTATGGTTCGGAAAAGGTCCTTTCCTCCGAGAAGCCGATGCTCGCTGTCGCAGAAGGGGCAGCCATCTTAGCGCATTCTCTTCCTGCTGAGGAGGAAGTTCCCGGCGGTCCTGCGCCTGTTTCACCCGAGATACCTGAAGGACCCGTGGTGCATACGACAAAGAGAGCAACCTTTATTGAAATCGAAGATGAGAACGGAAACAAGAGTTACGAGAAGATTATTGATTCCGGCGAGGTTCTCCCTCACGAGAAGAACAAGCAGTTCTATACTTTGGTTGATAACCAGAAAATCGTTGGAGTAAAGTTGTTTTCAGAGAAGGAAGATGGCTCATACGAGCCTACCAGCACAGGGTACTTTACAATTTCTGAGAATCTACCCAAGAAGAGTCGGCTTCTCTTTACATTCAATCTTGATCTTGATGAAGTCATGAGCATTAAGGTCAAGGTCGATGCTACAGGCAAATCTCAAGACATAATCCTTGGCCACGGGAATTATGATTCCGCTTGTCTCTCTGCTTTATCACAAGCTATTATCGACATCAATTCAAATGGTGATATATCTAGCGAGGACCGTGTATCCTTCATGAAGACTATACAAGGTCTTATTGATAGAATCAATTCCAAGAAGAGGGATGGTTTGGACCCTGAATGGACATCCATCAAATCTGACCTTGAGGCTGGGATTCCAGTGGCCGTAAGCCATAATCCTAATGAGGTTCAGTTTACCATTGCCCAGATTCTCCTTGATGTCTTTGGCCACCTACTCCATCCGACACATGCCAATAAACTTAAGGGGCTTGTTGATTCCTATAGCCTTACCAAGAATGAGAGCAATCTGGATGAGATGGAAGAGATTAATAATCGCTATGGACTTCTTACCCATGTCTATCTATATACCATTCTAGCGCATAGAGCAACTGATCCCGCGGTTGCAAACAAGGCTGAGAGTCTTTATAAGCAGATGATGAATGACCTCAACAACCACAATGTTGAAGCGGTTAAGGCAGCCTGCGATGCAAATGAAGACTTCCTTGATAAGAATCTCAAGCGTTTCGGTGGTGGCGGTATTGAAATCATCACGACTGGCGTAGGAAAATAGAGTAATTAGAAAGAACAAGATATGGCAGAAATCAAATGCCCAGTTTGCGGCAAGACTGGTATCCCGGACTATCGTGTTCAGGATACCGTCTGCCCGCAGTGTGGAGCTGATTTAAGCATATATAAGCTGGCACACGATATTGAGAATGCTGCTATCCAACATAGAGGGAAGGAGAAAGGCCGCTTGTCATGGATAATCCCAGCAGTGATAGCGTGCTGTCTTGCCGTTGCCCTGGTCTGTACAGCCCTCAGTGGCAGCAATGTCAAAAAAGAGCTTAAGGAATCGGAGAAAGAGAATATTGCGCTCCAGGCCAGGGTTAGTGAGTTACAGCAGGCTAAGGAGCAGGCTCAGACTAACGCTTCCGCTCCGAGTACTGAAGAGGGGAATCATTTCGTTTATATTGTACGCAAAGGTGACTCTTTTTGGCTCATAAGCAAGAGATTATATGGTACTGGTACGAGGTATCGTGAAATTGCGGAGTCGAATGGATTGACTCCAGAATCAAAACTGAACGTTGGTGACAAACTCGTAATAAAGTAGTTCGGATGGGATCCGTTGTTCTTCTTATTCTTGTCATTGTTGTTGTGGTCGTTATCGTCCTCAACAGCCCTTCACATATAATCAAAACTGCTGAAAAGAAAGCGTCAGATTCTTTGTACGACGAAGCGGAGGCCCTATACCGTAAGGTCTGGCTCAAGTCTCCGGATGCTCCGCATCTACTTGCTGATATGTTCTTTTCTATCGCTAAAAAGAAAAAGTCAGCGACAGAGAAGGCCAATGCCGTCAAAAAGGCACTTGCCATTTCTGAAGATGGGCTGCAAGACCAGGCTAGAGAAGGATTGCGTAAATCCAAAAAAGTTGTTATCGACTACACCTGTGAAAAAGCAAATGAAGCATTTCAACGCAAGGATTACGATAGTGCAGTTGAGTTGATCGATGCTTTGTCTGGGCAAGGGAAGTCTTTCACGGATAAAGGAATTAGATTCCGTGCTTACAAATATGGGACTGAACTCTTGAAAGGTGCCAATAAAAAGACGGTCTCCTCATTTCTTGAGAGTTATGGCGACACAGCAAGGAAGTATATCTCTGAAATGGGAGAATCCTTACTGGTAGAGAAGAATTTCGCGGATTCTGCACGCATCCTTGAACAAGTAGATGATGAGCGCTCAAATCAGCTCTGGAGTCAAGCCATTCTTGGCTATGTGTTGAAGCACAAGCATCTGATCAAAAGAGACGGAAGAGTCAGTAAGCGGCAGTTGGACTTTGCTGAAAACTATGCCGATGCGATTAACTCTGCTGCTCAAAGAGAAACTAAGCTTGTTCTTTTGAATGCTGTTTTCAATGAAACACAGTCTCTCTCTGTTCAAGAAAAGATTCAGAATGTCTTATTCGATAAAGCCAAGGAATCAATAGCCAAGGACGATTACGATACCTTTAAGAGTCTCTTCCAGGAGATGGAAGCAGAAGCGGACCTTGAGCCAGCTGCCCGAAAAAGGTTAAGAGGAGAATACATGATGATTCAATACTGCTATCTTCGAGATAAGGTTTCTTCTTTTTACTCTCCGTCAGCGAAATGGAATGATCTTGAAGACAGTGTTAAGGAGTACGCTGCCTCTGCAGACTTGAAGGGCGTTCTGGTTTTAGCTAGATCGCTTACTTCACAGAAGAGATACAAGGAAGCAAGTAGCATATGTTCATTACTCCCTCAGGACAATTCTGAGGTTAAGAAGGTCATCATTAAGAACATTGAGGAACAGATCCTTCAGAGCCAAGGCGCGGAAGGAATTCCTTCCTACTATTCTAAACCGATACTTCGAAAGGAGCTATTCGAGGCGCTGTTTGCAGATGCGGTTGCGTTGACAGGCGATGGACAGTTCCCTAAAGCACTTACTCTTTTTAAGGGTCTCGAGAATGATTTTACCGATACTCAAGCATTCTACTCTGAATACGCTACGGCAGCCGTTAGTTCTTTAACTCTCTCTACTCGTGTCATTCGTTCAGCCGACCTCTCTTTGGTTAAGTCGCTCCTTAACAAACTTGAACCTGGGCAGAGACGCGAAGATCTTATCAAGAAGATAGAGGCCAAATGCGATCTACTTATTAAACAGAAGAATCATCAGGATGCCTATGTCATCTCATACGCTTGTAGAGATCTCTCCCCTGCGCTTTCACGTAACTTCCTGGAAAGTGTGTATTCTCTTGCAAGTTCAAATAAGGCGCCTTCTGCTGATGGCCTTTTAGATGAAATCGAAAAACAAGATGACCCGTTAGAGTATCTGTCTCGTTTGCATTGGCACTACCCTACAACGCTTAGGACAGCTTATGTAAACCGTCTTGGAGATAAGATTGAAGCCATCTTCAATGATAATTCGCAAGAAGCCATTAGCATACTAGCAAAGGAGGAGAATGAAAGCGTTAGGATTGATATCCTCAGAAGGTTCTCTGACAAGAATAAGCCCATTTTCAAAGAGGCTGTTCTTGACATGTTGGAATCCAAGAACAGACTTCCCAAGCAGTCTGACGCAATCAAAGAAATAGTTGGCATGATTGCTTTATCCACCGATGAAGCTTTCTCCCTCGCTGCACTTAAGGACTTGACACGCAGCGGATATCCTGCAGAAGAAGAGTTTGTGAAGGCCGTCCTGAAAAAGACGGGGCGATTAAAGAAGAATGACTCAATTCTAACCGTCATAGATGATGCCTTGGAAGTTACTCATCATGATGATTTGGTTAGTGTGAAGAAAGGCATTGCGCAAGATTTGATAGAATCAGCCCCCCTTAAAGCACTGTCTATTTGCGAGGAAATCAAGAACTGGTGTGATGTCAGAGATATTACTGCATTGGCCTCTCTTTCTGCGGCAAAAGCAAGTACAGACCTTTCTGCAAAGTACGGTTTTCTGAAGCAGGCCTTTGGCGTAGTTTCCAAGCAAACAATCCGAACCAAGGTCGAAAAAGACATTGTCAATCTTGCCGGAACATATTTCTCTCTAGGAAAGGAAGATCAGGCCCTGGCCATACTTAAGGAGTTCAGATGTGCGTTAACAGATAAAGCATATCTCGAGAAGCAGTTAGATAAAGCCCAAACGGAAACCGGCGATTCAGCCGCAATCAAGATACTAAGCGAAGCAATAGCATACTCCGATAATTCTTCTTTCACGGGTGAACTGGGTAGTGTCAAGACTTCTCTCCTGGAAGCTTACATTCAACGAGTTGTTTCAAAATCCGAGAAACAGCCGCGGGATAAGGCTATCGCTTCCCTCGATGCTTTCCTTGTTTTTCTAAAAGATAGGCAGGATGTCCAATTAGAGAGCCAGACAATAGTTAGGGACAGACTCCACGATCTATATATGGATGAAGGTCGTGAGCAGGAACAGGCAGATCACAATAAGACGGCATACGAGTGTTACGCCAAAGCCCACGAATGTCAGGGTGAGAGAGATATCATTGCCATCAGCCGTAAAGCGGTTTGTTCCCTCAAGCGAAAGGATATTGGAATTGACACGATTTCCAAGGATGTTAATACCGTGCTTCCTATTGCGCCAACCGATATTAAGAAAGATATTGTTTACCGCTATATTCTCCGTCTTCTTGAGGCTGGACACATCAAGGAAGCTTCCGAACTGGCAGAGAACAACCTTAGAAGTCCTAAGATTCGTGCCCTTTGCGAGAGCTACAAGATACGTCAGGTCAAGTCCCAGATTGATGATATCAATAAGCAACTTGAAGACTTGAATACAGGGAGAATGGGGTTCGATGCCGCAAAACAATTCTTTGCATCGATTGATGCATCGATTGATGCTATCGCACAGACCTATCCTGAACATGCCAGTCTTAAGTCCAGATATAAATCTGTTATACAGAAGTATATCCTGCAGGCAGCTTTCAAAGAACAGAAATTCGATACCGCCTACGATTTGCTTAAGAAACAGAAACGGGACTTCTTATCGGACGACACCTTGTTCAGGAATATGGCTGTCGCATGCCTCGGGATGATGGAATCCGGCATGCTTACCCGAGAGAATTACAAAGAGATAATCGGAGTGTGGTTAAGTGCTGTATACTCGGATCGTTTGATTGTCAAATCCCTCGATTACACCTCCTGGGATGATGGATACACCTTCTCTCTGGATGACTCTTTGAGCCAGACATATTCATATGACGACCTGCCTGACAATATCAACCTTGACGAACCTTCAGACAGCAATATTGGTATCGGCCAGGTTCAGAAATCCCTTTTGGAAAAAAGTGACGCTATACTGAATGCCGGTGATGCAACTTATTATGCATTCTACAGGGAGCAAATCTCTGCCATGGATGCGATGGCCAAGTATCAGCTTGAGAACAGCATCTCGGAGGATGTCATATGCCCTTGCCTTTTCCCTTTTATTCCGGAGAAGTATAGAACACATGTCTGTGATAATCTGGACAACTCTGAAGATGCGTTAGAAGTTGGATGCCAGTATGGATTCACAGGTGGGCTGTTTGACAAATTCCGCACAGCGCATGATTATTACGCACAGTGTGTTGACGCTCTAAAGCGGCTAGTCAATGTTAAGACAGCTTTTGCGAGTACACATATTTCATCAATCAGTGACTTTTTGGGGCTTTACGACCAGTTGATTGAAGATGCACGCAACGAATTCGCAAATCACCAGAATAGCGGCAAATCATATAAGGATCTTCTTTCTCCTTTTACAGCGATTTGCAAGGCTCTTAACGATTCACAGCTTTCCTTCAGTTTCTCTACGTTCATCAATGGAGAGATTATCCCAAAGATGAACGCCAAAGATATTGATTCACTTCCTGGTCTCAAAGTTCTATTTGAGGTTTATAAGGTATATACCGGTAACTCTCAGCTCAATGACAATATTAAGGCTATCCTTGATAGCGTTTTGACAGACTTCATCACCAGCAATGATTCTGAGAGTTGGGATATGATCCAGACTGTTGTAAGTCATACGAATAGTTTTAATAGCGCCATGTTGGATAGCATCAAAGAAAACGCGCTAATAATCTATGTAACTGGTGGTGGTAATCGAGCCAATAGTGTGATTGACTTCATAGAACAGCATGATTCGTCTTCGTATTCTTCTGTGACCGCCGCAAGAACTGCAATAAAAGGGGCGGCTCTACAGCGTGAGATGAGTGACCTCATAGATAAGGTTAACAACAAACAGATCAGCGGATCTGATGCCTTGAAGGAGAACTATAAGATATATCTGAAAGCCAAGGATGATCAGCGTATTTGTCAGAACCTTGCTATCCTTATGGGAAACTGCATTATGGAGTATATCTTGGATGGCAAATATGGAGTTTCAACTGTTAAGAGCACATTGGACCAGATTTACAACAATAGAAGCTCTCGGCTAAGGAGCCAGACTGCACCTTTTAATGAGAGATTTGATGCACTATGGGGGCATCTGAATTATGAAAACAGGATTGCCGTCAAAACCAATAGCAATTTGAATGATGCTGGAAAGCGATTGGTTTCAACCCTTGAGTACCTTGGAAAGTTTGGTACCCGAAGTATTGCATCAGCATCCATTTTTTAGGTTATTAACTAAAAGATAATTGATTATGACGAATCCATATGAGGTCCTGGGTGTTGACCAAAATGCGCCCATGAACGAGATTGTCAGGGCTATGGCCATGGCCATGGCAAGGCATAAATATCCAGCAAATGTTATTGCGGCCGCTAAAGTACAGCTAAGTACCCCCGATAAGAGACTAGCTTCTGATTTTACTTTCCCTATTCTTGAAAAGATTGGAACGGTTAACCCTATTCCAGTAAGCGCTACCGAAGACCTTGATGTGTCTTCTTTTGATCCGAACAAATACAATTCATTATAAGATGGCAGACGAAAGCAACAACACGGCACTCTTTAATGCATTAGATGAGAAGATAACCATTCTTCAGAAGGAAAAAGCCAAGCTCCAAGATATGGCAAGAGCGGCCGAAGAAGAAAAGGATTCTTCAGTTAAAGATATTCTGAAGGACATGATTGGCGTCTTAGACTCCTTCGAGAGATGCACCACCGTAATAAAGGAAAAAGGTTGGGATGAGAGCGAAGAAGGACAGAAGGTTCGTGATCGTTTCTTGAATGTTGAGAAAACCCTACGCCGTAAGCTCCAAGACAAGGGTATTTCCGAGATAGCCTTGAAGATAGGTGATATGGTTGACGATAATCTTTGCTCCACCTGCGATACGGAGCCTGATCCTTCCAAGAAGGACGGTACTATTATCGATATAGAGAAAAAGGGGTACATGTACAATGAGGTTGTCCTTAGGCCGGCCGAAGTAGTGATTGTAAAGAACTAGCGATATGATTGTTCTTGAAGAGGGATATAAGGTCGGCGATTACCGGGTTAGCTGTTTCATCAAAGAGGGCCTGTACAACAGTTCTTATAGAATGGTAGATGAAAAGGGCGTGTCCTATTTCATGAAGTTCTATGAGGAAAAGTTGGTCCCCGAGAAGCTGCTTGTTGATGGAGTAATCCTTGAGATCCTGTTAAGCCGTAGGATTAAGCATAGCAACGTCATATCATATGTTGCTGACGGCAAGGTTGAAGTAGAGGGAAAAGCATACCACTATTTGATTACGGAGTTTTTCCACGGCTCACTTCTCTCAGAAGTATTAGAGAGCGGAAAGGTCTTCTCATATCAAGAGGCGAAAGACCTTATTCGTGGTGTTCTGGAGGGACTCGTCTATTTGCACTCATTGAATCTTAACCATAACGACCTTACACCTAGGAATATTCTGCTGGAAGAAACAGGACGCGACCAATATGTACCGAAGATTATAGATCTCGGACATCTTTGCCCTTCTCTAAGCGGCACTCCCCCATTCCCCGTCAATGATCTTACTCTGGCTTTTTGCGCTCCTGAGACATTAACGGGTATTTATGAGGAAGATGGTGACACATTCTCTGCAGCAGCTATTCTGTATACGCTCATTTGTGGGAAGACACCTTGGCCTTGTGAATTAAACGACAATGATCCTTTCCCTCAGAAGAAAAGGGTCATTCGTCAGGCACGCCATAATCCTCTTGATCTCGAACCGCTTAACGAGAAGAATGTGCCTTCTGAAGTCGTTGAACTCATTTCAAGGGGATTGGAACTGGATAGCACTAAACGTATTCGTCTCAACGATTTGCTAAGAGGGCTATTCGGGAAAGAAGCCATCAGACAGCAAGATAAGGACACGAAGCAAGCACAAGCCAGTATTGAGAATGACAAGGAGCCACATGCGGCAGCCACCGCGGTCAATGTTGAGATTAAAAAAGCCAAAGGTGGAGGGTTTGATGACGTGGCAGGGATGGAGAAGCTGAAAGCCGAAATGACGAATAGGGTTATTTGGATCCTACGAGATAGGGAGAAAGCTGAAAAATACAGGTTGAGCCCTCCTAATGGGATGATTCTATATGGACCTCCCGGATGTGGGAAAACCTATTTCGCCGAAAAATTTGCAGAAGAGTCCCAGTTCAATTTCGTCCTGGTTAACGGCTCTGATCTCGGAAGTGTTTATCTACATGGTACACAAGGGAAGATAGCAAACTTGTTCAAGGAAGCCGAAAAGAAAGCTCCGACCATCATCTGTTTTGACGAGTTCGATTCATTTGTCCCATCTCGTAGTTCGATGGCGGCCGAACACCGTCCAGAGGAGGTAAATGAGTTCCTCGGGCAGTTGAACAACTGCTCCAAGAAAGGTATCTTCGTTATTGGCACAACAAACAGATTGGATTTGATAGACCCGGCCGTTCTCAGGAAAGGGCGTATGGATCTGCATGTCGAGATACCTGCTCCGGACGAGAAAACCCGCAAACTCATCTTCACGCTTCATCTAAAGGATCGCCCAGTGTCCGATGACATAGATGTAGAGGAGCTTTCAAAATTGACTGACAGATATGCTTCTTCTGACATAGCATTCATCGTCAACGAAGCGGCCATGATGGCAGCGTTGGCTGATGAGCTAATTACTCAGAATCATCTGATTAATTCAATCAAAGCGAACAAGTCATCGCTTGATGCGGGTTCGAAGCCTAGAACTAAAATTGGTTTTTAATTATAATGATATGAGCACGATCAAAGAAGACATCAAAGAGTATCTCGCACAGGAAGGCCTTCGCCCTCAGGAGGAAGATTTTGGAATCTACTTCAGATACCAGATGCTGACTTTCCTTATCCGTTGGGATGAGGAAGATGCTTTTTTCCTTAGCATTTCACTGCCTGCTATCTTCAGCACAGATGAGAACAACAGGGCGGATGCTTTGGAAGCCGTCAATGCAATTAATCTCGAACGAAAGGTTGTAAAATCTATTATTTATAACAACGAGGTTTGGATTAATACGGAGCAGTTGCTAGATTCTACTCCAAAGTATGAGGATATCATACCTCGCACCTTGGATATGCTGCTTCAGGCAAGAACCGGTTTTTATGAGCATCTCCGGAAGATGTAGAATCGTATCTTGTTATTCCTTATTGTTACATCCCCAGACACCGCAGTCTTTTGTGGTGGGCTGTTTTTATACTGATAGGTTAACAACGGGTTTTTATGGAAATGAATGAACGGACAGATCTGGCGACTCTTGCCAAGACTGTAAAGAAAAAAGTCAACGGACTTATGGGAGTTTATTCGCTCCTAATTCTTCTAACGATCATCCTGTTCTTGGTTGTGACAGTCGTTGTAGCCTTGATCTTGTGGGGGCTTTATGTCAGCGACGCCCTTTACACCAGATTGCTTGTGTATGGTTTACTTGTAATCGGCGCGGCTGGATACTGTCTCATCGTTGTGCTGAAACCACTTTTCAAGATTTTCAAGCGTCCGAAAGCAAAGGGGTGGGAGGTATTCAGGGATGACCATCCGGAGTTGTTTACCCTTATTGACGAAGTGGTAAGCAAGGTTGACTGCCTACAGCCGAGGCATGTCCGTGTCTCTGATGAATGCAACGCATACGTCTTCCATTCCAGCCTGCTTGGATATCTGTTTACAGGGCGTCAGAACCTAACTATCGGTCTTCCTCTCATCTATGGTATGAACAAGACCGAATTAAAGTCAATCCTCAGTCATGAGTTCGGCCACTTCACGCAGAAATCAGTTCAGACCAACAGGACGGCTAACCTGTCTGAGTTTATTTGTGCCTCCATCGCCCGTGCCATCGATGAGGCAGAACAGTCTGAGAACTCCACTGCTAAACTGGCCAGGGGTTATGTCAGATTTGCCGGAAAGGTCATGGCCAAGCAGTATCATAAGATTGCCCCATACAATGGATTACTTTCCAGAGCTCAGGAATTCGATGCGGACCACTATTCGCAGTTGGTTGCGGGAACGGACGGTAGTGTCTCGGCCCTATGTAAACTTGACCGCATTTCTGATAGGTGGAGTGATTTCTATTCCTTCCTCTATTCTTATCAGGTTAACGAGAAGCGATCTCCTGATGCCGTCTTCCCCTCATATGAATCCTTCTTCATAGGGATGGACGGTCGAACCCATGAAACAATTACGCCTGGAGTGCATCTTTCCCAACCTATCAGCCGGGTTGAATCCAGAATCGGTTCTGCTGACAGGGCTGACACTCATCCGTCGACGGAAGAGCGCGTAAAGGCTCTCCGTTCCTATCCTGAATTGGAAACGGTTTGGGACAACAGTCCAGCAATGGAGTATTTTGACGATAAACTGGTCAATGAGACCTTCAGCGCTATTCCATGGGAGATAAAACAGGCTATTGATCCGGGTGCCACCGTCTTCGACAGGAAGAAAGACATTTCTCCCGAGGAAATCACCAAGATTCTCGAAGGAGGGACGCCTCCGTATTTGGACTGGTTTGGCCAATACCGTCTTTTCCTCTTGCCCCAAGATCCGGACGTTGATGAGCCAGACTCCCTGCCTATTCAAGGATCGGACCCCTTCAGCGAAGAGAACTCTGCGATTCTTGAACGCTTCTATACAGCCGAAGACGATCTGATAACGCTGGAATCGGTTGCCGAGGAGAAATCGCCTGAGACCAAGTTCTGCTATCTCGGTCATCTGTATGACGGAACCAATGTCCCTCTAGAGGAGCATAAGGCCTACTTCAATCCTCTCAAGGAGAAAGCGACATCTATTGCACGTCGTTGTAACAAATGGCTTGATGACAAGGCCAAGGAACTCGGCGAGGAATCCCTGCTATATGCATATCGTGTCGCTGCGCTGGCCGACCTTACACTCCAGCCATTGAATGATGCTATGAGGACCGTATACGCCATTGGACAGGCAAAGGACAACAGAGAAGGCGCTAGGAATTACGTCGCTTCTGTCGAAAAAGAATTCAAGGAGAGGACTAAAGAATTGATGCGCGTGGATAATGATTCCTCGGTCTTCGATTACATTGCGAGTGTGCTTGGCATTGAGACTGATGCTATCACGCAGGTAAAGTCTTATTTCGCTGGAGCGAAAACAGGGATCGATGATATTTGTCAGGCCTTCGTAACCGCGGGATCCAGCTCACATTCTTTCTCGAGGATGGCTTGGGATCGTATTAAGAGAGAGTTTATCCTTGGGCAGAAAACCAATTCTGGCAATGGTTCGTAACTGATAGAATCTGTTAAAAAGAAGCCGGGCCTCCGTCAAGGATGCCCGGCTTACTCGTTCATTCCTTAGTAGCAATCTTGACTATACGATGCTTTTCTCTCTGAAATAGAATAGTTCACTGAGAACCTATGCCTAGAGCATTATTATAGATCCACGTAGTAGACCTCCCTCAGCAAATTGGACTTGAACAGTGCGTAAGGGGAAACAATGGATTCGTCCGGGTTGAATGATTTACCATATCGTTCCTTGATAAGTTTCTTGACAGCAGGGAGATTGATTGGGTAGTCTGAGAAGTGACCAGGGGTGCATAACTCAATGCCGGCGCCCTGATTATAAATCTTCCAGACCAATTCAGAGCAATACATCTTATTGTCGCTCCATTGGAACAACGTGTCATAATGCTTCCCCCTGTAACCGCCACCGATAGCTTTCATCTTAGCGACCGCCTCTTTTGACAGCGGTGTTTTCAGCCTTTTGACACAGTATACTCCATTTTTCCCCTTTGCTATCCAGTCCTTGAGAGGGGTATACTTTACAGTTCCCACCGCCTCGTATACATACACTTTCTCACCCACGAGGAATACGATTCCGCAATGAGTCCATTTGCTGTGTTGCGCCAGCTTTATGACGGGACTTTGTCGCGAGGTGGATTCGTAGAAGACGATATCACCATCCCGCGGCATATCCTGTTCCGGTTTACAAGCTGAAACAGAAACTACCGCTGCTAAAGCAATGAACAAGAGATGATATAACGGGCGCATATTAATTGCTGTTGTTTTTGGAAAGGATATCACATACGATATCCATCCAGAGATTATACAAGATAGTTTCCGGATGCTCCTTCAGCCGAATGGTAGACAATTCCTGAAACTTTTTGTAGATGCATTCTTTGACTAGGAGATGATTTCCCATCCCCAGGTATTCGTGCTTGAATCCATCGGGACAAGAGACACCGCGCCCCATGAGTCCGCATCCAAAATCCTTCAATGGAGGAAAGACTCGCTCCAGAAAACGTCGCGGTGTATGTTTTCTGTTTCCCGAATAATCTGACGGCTCTATAAGACATGTAAAAAACACCTTGCCAGTTGAGGATACAAGGAACACACCTCCGTGATATCCCATCGCTCCCCCTTCTGCTATCTGACAGGCGACAATGTCTAGGCCGGTTAGTGTTTCGGCCTCATTTTTTCCGAATTCAATTATATCGTGTCCCCATGCTTTCATGCTTCGAATGAGTTAAATGTTAATACTTAATTGTCGTTGCGGCTTTCTGCTCAAACTCATAAGGCCCTTTCGCATAACTCTCAATGTAGTGAGTCCTCCTCTCAAGATGATAGTCAACAAGCTTGTCACATTCGCCCTTGATGACATTCGCAGATCTGGTTTCAGGATAGTTCTCGGCCACTGTCTTCATGTTCCCAAGTTCATAGAGGATTGATGCTATGGTTTCCCTGTCTGTACAGCTGCGAATCGCCTGTTGGAAGAGTTTCTCAGACTTGGAGAAAACAATATCCTGTTTCCGTGAGAAATATGTCGGACCGAAGTACTCAGTATCTATGTCGGCCACTGATTTCCGGTAAAAAGACATCCCCCAGCACATTGATACGGAGTTTCTCATACCTGTTGCATACAGGGCTGTCTTCCGCGCCCTTTCTGATGCATTCTTTTCTTTCGCGATTGCGGATTCAAGATCCACCATTTTCCGAGCGAAAGTAAGCTTGTATTCGCTATTATTTTTCAGATTCTGCTTGGACTGGGCGAAGGGGTCCAGATTCAGGTATCCATTCTTGTACGTGTTAAGTCTGGACTGGAAACCCTTGGGGAGCATAGAGAGCCACTTAACGGCATCTTTGTAATGCATCTCGCGGATATGCTTCGTCCCGATGATCTCCTGGAAGAAAGCCTTATCCGTATAACCCCGCTCGTCAAGGAATGAGTCCGTTGTTGATCCTGCTTTTCCCAAGGAAGACACGTACCTCTCCAGATGAACGACATCTAGTGTGTCAATCAATTCGAAAAGGGCATTGCTGTAATCGTGTTCGTTGAACTTGTTGCCCGTGCGCAATTCATTCATGGTCAGATCCTTTTCAACCCAGTCCTTGCCGTTTTTATCGAGATACCAGACTCTTGATTTACCGACAAGATTGAGCAGCCTATTGTCCGCCATGTTCACAAACCGGATGGCACTGGTCTCGCAATGGTTTTTAAGCAATTTGGGGACGATGGAGGAAAGGACAATCTTTCTCATCATGTCGTTCCAGTAATAGTAACTCAGGTTGATTCCCATCTTGTATACCCCGCCTTCGATGGTTTCTTTCCTGGCCTCATCAAGATGAGTGACAATCATTCCGTCCAGCCACTTCAACCCTTCTATCATCTCGTTTTCATAGCTCTGCGACCAAGGCTTAAGGACAGAGTCAAGGTAAAGTTTGAAGACTCTTATATTGTCCTTCATCTCCTGAGTACCTTTGCTCCTGGCAGCCTTTGTTAAAAGAGAAGAGGCTTCACCCGGCTTTCCGGTTACCATCATCAGGTATGCCTGGGAATAGTACCAGAAATCCGGGTCCTGGACTTTCCCCTCGCTGGCCACTTTCGCACAGAAACGGGCTAGTTCTGCACACTTGGCCGCATCTTCTGCCGGCACCGTCCCCTCCTTCCAATAATCATCATATGTATCGTAGAAAAGGGATTCCTCGTATTTGATCCGGGTAGAGATCCACTCGCGGAGTTCCTTGCAGTCGGGGGCATACTGATACAACACCTCTTCCCACGGGGTATTCCCTGTTCGGAAACAGAAATACAAATCATCGACATCACCAAGTTTTAGATAGTATTCTTTGGCGGCATCAACCTCCCCGATCCTGTAATATGCTCCAGCAATGTAACGTTCAGCCATCGATTTATTGATGTCCTCTGTCATCGAGTCAGAAACGTCGTTCCAATAATTGATACAGTCATCATATTCTTTTAAGGAGAACAGAGCTCTGATCTTCTGAAGCGCATATCTATTCCGGAATCTGTTTCCCATGTATTCTCCCGCTTTGTTTGCAATCCGGTCAAGCCCGAAAGGCCTTTCATCCTTAGAGGCCGGATAATACCAGGGAGAGTTCAGATCTGATCGGGCAAGTTCACATTCCTTAGCCAAGACGAGTAACTCGGCGGCTTCCTTGTCATTCCATAGAGCCCGGGCGAAGGCATTCGCTTTGGACAGCTTCCTCCCCTTATATGAATGATTGAGAAGGCCTTTGAGCTCCTCCAGAGGAGTCTTATAGACAATCTGATAGATATCGTCAGTGGATGCACTGGTTATACATTGCTTCTGCCACAGAAGACAGTTTTCCTTCGCTCCGGTATTGTATTCCCATCCTTCAGTGGGGAAGGCATATGTACGATACATGAAATAAGTCTGCGGATCATAATACCACGGACCGCATGCGAACACTTTCACCGACAAGGTGAGCAGGAGGATGCTAGTAGCCAAAAATATCCTTGATTTCATCTTGAGTGTAGTGTTTGAGGTTCTTGCTGTCGAGGTGATAGATGATATTGCTATGCATGCCCGGGAACGCAGTCGAGATGAGCGAGGCAGTTTCTTTGATTGTGTTCACTTCGGATGTCTCCAAACGGATAAGATCTCCGGGGATTAGATGGTGGCCTTCCATGATATGATCCTTGCTGACACGGAAAGATCCTGCTTCTGCGGTAGTTGCATAGCGGCTTTCGTCTGAATAATCATTCTGGTGGAGGATACCCATAAACTTGTGGTCACGGAACCATAGCCCCCAACTATATGTGGGATAGGCAAAATCAAGCGGAAGCGCATACTTTATAGGGCCTTCTTTAAGATAGATCCTCACATCTTCGATATCCAATATGGAGTTCTGTTCTGCCGGATCCCTCATGGCGCCGGTATTGTACAGCATGAGAACTCCCCTGTCCACTGGTGGAGCGGGGAGGCGCAACTGATGCAACCTGATTGTGGAACTCACGATGGTATTCTCATTCTTCAGGCGCTCCTTGACAGCGCGACAGAGAGCGAAATAGGTCTCTTGAGTGCTCTCCGTCCAGTCACAGTCAAGCTGTATTTCCTGTATCGGGCCCATATCGTTGTAGGTGCTCATATTGAGAACCCTCCGGACAATCTTCCATGCTGAGTCTGTGACAATACTGTTGTCACGGATATAAACGAGCGCGCTGACAGTAATGAACACTGTCGGCACAATCTCCGTATCCTTCGGCCGCTCAGATATAAAGGAAACAGTCCCTATCGGGACGATACCCTCCTCATAGGTAACGGGATTCTTCTCGTAATCGACATCGAAATACCTTAGGTATATTCTCCGTATACCATTCTCCTTCAGGAATGCGGTTTCCTGATTATCCAAATCGAACCGTGTTCTCCAATAATAGACGGCATTCTCTTTATCTCGGGGTGTCGAGTCCGGAACAGGAGGCTTGCTCTCAGTGCACCCTGTTAGGATCAAAAACAGGGCGAGCAACCGTAGAATTTGTATCTTATTCTTCATAATAACAAAGTTAGCAATATAATCGGATGAGTTAATCAATACGGCATGTCTTCGATGTCCGGCGGACGACGGAAGATTTTCCAATGCACATCCAGATTGCTGTAAGTGCGGCTCAGGCTACGGGCTCGCACTTGTTCTTCATGCTGGAGGTCTGACTTAATGTGCTCAATCTCCGTCTCATTATAATCATCAGGAAGGAGTCCCAGAAGATGTTCATGATTCTTTGAAGGGTTCATAACGCACAGACCTATCCGGAATTCTGACTTCAGCTGCTCGAACTCCGTCAAGTCACTCTTCTCAAGTACTCTCATCAGGCGTGTTCTGCAGTATCGGCTTGGATGCACATATGTTTTATACCCGTTCTTCTCTATGTAAAAGTTCCTGTCTAGATGGGGAGGTTCATTTTCATCCAAGAAGTCGATATAGCCGAAACGGTCTCCGTAACGCAGTGCGATTCCGCTCAACTGTTCAAAACGCTTGATGGTCCAGCTATGGAGGATCCGCACGGGATCCCCGATGACTCCCCTGCTTTCATACTGTTCCTTGAGTTTCATGAACCTGTCATTGAGCCTGGACCATACTGGGTCATTATTCCCGCGCACCATCCGTAGATATGCCAGGCGTCCCCGTACCGTTTCGACCATGTGTGGACGGAAAATGACTGTATCGTGAGAAACGCCATCATCTACTTTCCTCCATTCTATGCTATGTTTAAGAAACCTTGCGTACGCCGCATCCACTCCATATCGCTCCCAAATGTAAAGGAGACTCCCAATATCACGGATATAATTCCTGCATACATTGACCTTCCTATTCACTACAAGGCCGGTCACCTCCTGGCGTTGCCCCTTCTCCTGAAGGCGAAGTTTTGCTTCATTCAGAGTAAAGCCCTCGTCGGCAATTATCATGCGAAACTCCTTCAGGAAAGAATAGCCTTCCTTGAAAACGTTGTGATTGCTGCTGAAGGTGATGTCATCCGCATAACGTGAATAGGTTGCCTGAAAACGTCTGGCCAGTCCGGCGAGCCTTTTGTCAAGCCGTAAACATACGGCATTAGAGAGTACCGGTGAAGAGGGCGCACCCTGAGGAAGTGTAGCCGGCACTTCAGTAAGGTAATCCTCTGTTTTCCTTTCGATGCCGTCCCATCGATATCGTTGGATTTCCCAATGTATTTCCCGACCCTTTCGAGCAAGATCAGCATGCGCACAGCAGATTCCAGAGAGCAGGTGCGCTGCCTCAGCTCCGAAAGAGAACGGAGGGTGCATCAAGGCAGACTTCACTCGTTTCCGGGTAATGCTCGGGAAGAAGTCTTTCAGGTCCGCGTTATACACGTAGTTCCGCCTAATGTGTCTTGATGCATTGTCCACGACTGATCGCCCAGGGACAAAACCTGTTACCGTACTTGGGGCTTCGTAATAGTCCTGCAGCATCCTTCCCGCTGCCACCTGAATCATTTTCAGCATCCAGGCGGGAGACAATATCTCCCTCATCCCGCCGTTTTTTTTCGGAACGGTTTTATGGAGATAATTGATATAGTTCTTCTTCGGATTGGCGAAATGCAGCAACTGAGCCATCGTAAATGGCCAGGCACCAGAGCCATACACACAGACCTTCGCCATATTGAGCGCTTCAAGGAGCTCAATGGCCGAAACTGGACGTGGCTTATCAGTGGCTGTATCTCTCATCATATCGTTCAAATATGCGCCTAAGACATACCGGGACTGTTTTCTAATAAAGAATGTCGGCTAAGCCGATCATATCCGCGTCCGTAACGGCAAAGCATTTGACGTTGCGGACGGCAACTGCAGGGTGAGCGTTCCTGTCCGGTTACCCGGACATCCGTCAACTATGACGGACGAAGGTCAAAATGTCATCCCGGTATGTCAAAGAACGCAAAGAGTTATTTGTCCTCTTCCTAATAAACAATTCCTTTATAGCCATCCTGCTCAACAACTCTCCCCCTTTCTTTATCCAGGAACAAATCAATTGAGCAGATGTCTCCAATGCTGTTTTTTGCGAGATCAACTTGCAAAATGTCCATATTACCTGCATTCTCTTCAAGAGACAAGAAAGACGGCCTGTGCAGAAGGATTATCTTGTCCGCATAATCGACAGCCGAGGGGCAATATACGTCCAAATCAGTCAGAATCGGCTTCGTATAGTTTTTCCGGGTAGGTCGCCTGATATATGAAATTGCGATAATAGACACCCCATAAACCATAGCTGTCTCCTTAAGGCAAAGAAGGACCTCGTCATCTTTTTCACGCACAGTTCTTGCGTGATCCATATTGCTCATCAGGTGAATATAGTCGACAATGATGAGCTGGACTCCGTATTGGATTATGAGGTCCTTGACCTTTTTCATGAATTCATCTGTCGTCAATGCGCACGAGTCATCGATATAAAGCGGCGCTTTCGACAACTTTGAAAGGGCGGATTCCATCTGGAACCAGTCGACACTCTCCAATTTTTCGATGCCTCGTATCTTCTCAAACTGGATACCAGATTCTGATACAATCAGTCTTTTTGTTAGCATGACGGTAGACATCTCGAGAGAGAAATATGCCGTAGGGACGCCAAAATCAACGGCAGCATTTCGCGCAATGCTAAGCGCAAAAGCGGTTTTACCCACTGCTGGACGTGCAGCTATCATAGTTAGTTCCCGTGGTTGCCAACCATGAGTTACCCGATCCAGAGACATGAATCCGGAAGGGATTCCGTAGAACGGATCCTGATCCCTCTCCACTATCTCCAATGTCCTATTGATGGCATCACCTATATGAACAGTCTCACATACCATGATTGTTTCGTGTTACTCAGTACAATTGGAAAACCAGGGTATCGTGCTTCTTTGCATGCTCTATGAATTGTCGAGCCACTTCTGCGCTGAAGTCTTCACCATCTGCCAAAGGAGTTGCCAACTCAATACACTTATCAAATTCGCCGATTTCTCGGTGCAACTCTGCGCAAAGTAGGACATTGTTGGCTTGGCGATCTAACAGTTCGTCTACAATTGAAGCACGTCTCATAGCTATCGACTCAGGACAACTCTCGGTGCAACTCTCTCCTTCTCTACCACCGTACTTGTCATTATACTTGTAGAGCCACATGAAAAGCAGCTGCATCTTGTATCCTTCTTCGAGCTTCTCGTTGTACAATTCATCAAAGGCATTATTGGTTTGTTCGAACGAGAGGCTTCCAAAGTCAAATGAGAATGATTCTCCCCTTGTATCAACAGGTTTCCCGTCATTGTAAAAATAAAAGTGCCCACAAACGGGACAATGCTGGACGAATGACGGTTGCGGGAGCATTGGATAATCATGTTTGGAGTCAGACCATAATATCCCGCCAAAGGTGTTACCAGAGGCGATGGATGCAACTAATTTATGACCGCCGCATTGGGGGCATGTCAGTCTGTAAGGAGAGCCTGGAGTCATACTTAAAAGATTTTATCGTGATTAATTAATTCTTCAATTACTGTCCTTTGTTTGAATTCATTGTTCTATTATTCATATCCCATGGCACAGCTGTTCGCATGGCCAGAGTTATTGCCTCTCCGACTAGAGCCACATCGGCGAGAAGGTAGTGACGGGTGTCTTTCCTGATAACAGAGAACCCGGCCCACTCTCCTGTCCTCAGGAACTGAGCCCTTGTCTTATCATCTCCGAAATAAGTGGCTCCACCTATTCCGAAAGCCGTCCCACTGGGGCTAAGGCCGAAGAGGACAGGCCCCGAGTCGATCACATAGTGTCCTCCTTTAGAACCCTTGATCTTCTCCCGTAGCCCGGTAAACAGGCCTTTCTTGTAGAAGGACTTCTTCAGCAGTTCATACTGCTCCCCGGCAAACTCCTCATCGACGAATGTGAGGTAGTATACGCTGAGGGAGGTGTAAGATCCCATCAAAGCTCGTCCCTTCCCTTTACGCTGGCTGTCGCTGAGGACTGATGCAATCAACCCCGTCTTTGGATCTATGTGGTTTTCCTTCATGTTTACCAACCAGCCATCTACTACATCCTTGTACTTGCCTCCGTTCAGCTTGGCGTAGTTGGAAAGGGCGACAATGGCGACGAGGACATCAGGAATAAAAACCGTAGAACCCGGGAAAGTGGTAACATTGAAATTTGGGCTGCTCTTCAGTCTTCTTGCCATGGCATCGCAAAGAGAGTCAAAAAGGCTGTCGTAACGTCCGTCTCCTCCAATTGTTATGTATCCGCTGATCATCCACGCAAGAAGACTGATGTAGGAGATGTGGCTGTTGTTCCCTTTGAGGGTTTCGAGCGGATCCTCTCCCCAAGTGGAGGCGTCATACCATCTCAACTCCGGAGACATGGTAATCCGAATCAGGCTGTCTATAGCTGCCCGTGATTCTTCCTTGGTCTCTGGATATATTATGGCTGTGTTCACCAGTGCTGCTGCAAGCATTGATGTCGAATAGATTGCCCATTCCCCCTGGTAATGAGCACCAATGGCTGAAGGCATAGCCTCAATAAGCTTCTGTGGCTCTGTAACCACTCTCCCCAACAGGAAATTGCGTCTCGAAAGAATATCATCTCGTTCGGTCTCAAACGAACCGATACTCCTTGTCATAACCGCGACCCAGATTGTCTTAGCAAAGATGATTACAAGGAAGGCTGCTAGGATGATTAACAGGACTTTCATTCGTCTCATTATTGGTTTGAATTAATAGCGGCAGATTAGACTATTGCCTGATTATCCCAACTCTGACCAGTCGGTGAACTTGCAATACTTCCTAATATCTTCGTACTTCAATCGACCGGCCATCTCTTGTATCAAAGACGCAAGTGGGACTTCGGACAGTTCTTTGGTGGTTTGATACCACTCCAAGGTTATCCCATACTGTCCACCAGACTCGTCGAATGTAAGCAGCACACTCATCTTGTTGTCTTTGAAGCATTTTCCCATGAAATGCTTGATCCACCGTGCTGATTCCACCGATTTGTCCGGCCCGAATTCCAATTCATATCGATACTCATCGATGAGCTCCGGCTCAAAGCAGTAGAACCCTTTGAGTTTACCCGCCTCTATCAAGTCACGTCTTTCCTCGTAGAGAGAAAGATAGTGATCCGTGCCTGCAGAGAAGCATATTGCCTCAAGCACTCCTTCGAACGTGTAGGATATCCTCACACCCATTACATCTGCGGTTCTTCCATCCGCAAGTTTAACCGTAAAACGTCTTGCGCCCATGTCTTTTACCCATTTATATGTTTCCAAAAAGCCGATATCGGCTTAAAGTTTTGCCAACTCCTTCCAGCTTACTCTCTCTTCTTTCATCTTGCGATGCTCCCTAATTACTCGGTAAAGGAACACTACAAGGTAAATGGTGACCGGTTGGACGATGAACCACATTATCGGGCTGTAATACACCCAATGGTTTGCAAAGAAGAACATGCGCATAGTGAATAACCTGCTCAAATAGCCAAGGAAGACATATGTACAGGGAACGGCAACAACCCACCTGAACCATGCTAGGGAGCCAAGTTTCTGGCCGACCTCGGAGAACGCGAATTGAGCTACGAAATAAATAGCGATGATAACCATCAAGGGCTCCGCGTTAACCAGGATGGTTTCCATCATCAGTTCCATATCAGGATGCTCCGGGATGACAGGCCCCCACAAGAGCCGGTCCTTGACTGTTGTTAATGCAGTATAGCAGAATGCCGAAAGAAGAATCATCACAAGAGAAATCCATCCTCGGTTTTGGTAGGAAGAGAGCAGAATCTTCGGCGGGATTAAGAAACCGATTCCGGCCATTGAGAGATAGAGAGCATCAGCATATCCCCAATTCTCGGCATAGTGTCTATAGAAGTACATGCAATAAATGGAAGCACCGGCTAAAAGAATCTGGAACCACCACTTGGGATCTTTGATCCACGCCCTAAGTAACGTCCCGACCCAGAAATAGAGGATAGGGAAACAGAGCCCACACATGATCCTGAATCCCGGAAACACGGAAGGTTGGTTCCAATCCGACATCCTCCCAATGATATTGTTTGCCATCAAAACAGTGCAAACGGCTCCGCCAATAATGACGGATGCATTGGTGTACAATTCTTTACTTGTTCTCATTTCTGTGTTATACTCTCTCATAGTATGTTCTGATTGTGCTTGAACTATAATCCCATATATCGTTTACTTTGTTGTCTTTCACACATGTCAGCTCAGGACTCAATCCCCAGCTCAATTGAACCAGATAAACCCCGTCATGCGTTTTCGCGAACTGGGAGAGAGTCATTAGGGAAGGAAGCGTCCTCCTGACAAGGCCATTAGCCCTCGCGTATCGGGCAATCACTTTTCTAGAGTCCGGCATGTCGTGTATCTCTGCTCCCACTTTACAGAGGTCGGAGTAGACGTCATTCCATGAAAGCCTAAGAACTCCACAGAATGCCCTCATCACGCTATCACTCTTCTTATAAGCCAGATTTTTTCCTGTTGTCTTATCAATACCGGCATCGGGATTTGGATTGAAATAGGTGTAAGCCAGGTCGCTCTTCCCGTCAAGCCCCAATATCGAATCCTTCTCAAGTTCTTCCAGAATCTCCTTCTCTATGGCTGAAGGCTCTTGTTTCCTGGTCGTTCTTTTCGAATGGTTCAACTGATTATCTCTATCAGAAACGCTCCCACCCATCTCGTAGTATGTTTTCATCTTACTGCGACCACAATCCCCGGTATCATAGACCTTGTTGTTCTTGACGCATACGGCATGTCTTCTCAGGCAGACGAGATAGGTCCCGTCATGTGATTCGGCAAACATGGAAATGCTCGTCTGCGGGCGCAGTGTTCTCTTAATGAGCCCCTTTTCCTTTGCATATCGATCGATGACCTCATCAGTGTTGGGAAGATCGTGGCATTCGGCACCTACTCTGCATATCTCGGAGTAGACCTTCTCCCATGGCATGTCCAGTACCCCACAAAAAGCACGGATCACACAGTCCCCTTTTCCCCAAGATTTAGGCTCACCTGTTTTCTTGTCAATCCTTTCCATTGGATTAGGATTGAAATATGAATAGCGCTGGACATACCTGCGCTCATGTGTTTTTGCCACAGAGCGACTGCTCCCACGCTCCTTTCCTTTGTCAAGGAAAAGAGTGGAAATCAGGGCAAACAGGCCTGCGATCAGAAGGACTATTAAAACTTTCATTCGCTTGTTTAATGTATGTCTGCTGTTTATACATCCTCTGACGGGGCAACGCAATAATCCTGTCTATAGACCGCGGTGAAACGGCTGAGCCAGCCTTCTTCTTGAAGATATCGGAACAAGCCTTCCTGGATGGGTATTCGGATTGCGCCGATCGTAATCACCGTGTTGGACCTCTTTGGGTATAACATGGTTGAATAGATGTCGAATCCGTAAGAGTTACCTTCCCGACTTCTCTTCTCAATGCGGCAGGGGTTTACCGCGATGGCTACTCTGTGCTCCGGATTGGACAGAGAGTATGCCTTGTCCCCGTCCCAGGAGACTTCTACCGATGCCCCTATCGGCTTATCAACCAAAGAATGCATTGCCTTTTCAAGCCTGGGTGATGTCAACGCCATCTTCATAGAAACCGTATCTTTTTGTGGGAAGTGCAACATTAAGCACTCCTTGGCCGCCTGAGGTGACAAAGGCCAGCCTAGGGTCCATAAGGCGACGTGCATAGAATAGATGCTGCACTTCTCGTACAAGTTCAGTTCTTTACCCTGACTGAGTTTCCTGGCGGAGAGGTCCTGACCGTGGAATACGTAATAGAAACCATTAGCCAGGAGCAGAATCATCAGAGTAAGTAATGCAAACAGCAGTTTTCTTTTCTTTTTCATCTTCATATCTAATAACGGCAGGCCCGCCCTCTGCCTTTCACGCCCTTACAGGAAGGCGGGCCTTTATGCCGTTTGATTAAGAATTTCTTTTCCCACTGAGCCAGGGACTGTCCGGAGACGGATCGGAAAGACCCTCCAACAGTTTACTCATCGGATCGTTCTCATCCTCCCGAATTGCGACTTCACATGCGTGGCCAAAGGCCTCGATTGCCTGCTCAATGAGGACAAATGATCCGTCCAGGTTTTCAGAAAGAGCTTCGCCGGAATCAGGGTACAAGTAGATACGGAAGGTGATGGTATCTGACGATGCGCCCCGGTATGCCACAACGGGCGTTCTGCGAAGGTTTACCCTGTCCATGGCAAAGCAAACAATCCAGTTCTCGTGGTTGTACTCGAACAGTTCAAGCGAAACCGACTTTTCGATATAGATCTCAGGCAGCCGGTTTGTATGCACGATATAGTTCTCCCCTTCCCTAACAATCTGGAACATCTCCGTGTCCAGAGTGAACGGGGACAAGCCGGACTGCATAAGGACCCAGCCTACTTCATTGGATGAAAGAATCCCGGTCATGACAACACCTTGTTTTCCTGTTTAACCTGAGGGGCGTAAGGCTTTGCCGCGAGGGCCGCCTCGCGTTTCTCGTCCACCATCTTGTGGTACTTTTCGTTCATAACGCGTTGACCATCCTCCAGGATTCCCAAGTAGGATGTCAGGTTGGACCTGAAGCTTTCATAGTTCCGGTCGCGGGCGGCGATAAAGAAGCGCATATCCTTCCCGTCATCTGAGAATGTCGCTTTCACCATGACGAGTTCGTCGGACATCTGATGAGCCGCCTCCCTGAGCAGGTCCATCTCCCATTCGTTCGGATCCACACCGTAACCCTTGATGACAAAGATGAGGGGAAGCCGGTTGGCATCCACATAGTATCCCTCACCCTGGACCTTGAATGAGACCCAGTTGCCCTCTGTCTCTGGGATGAATCCCTCGGTCCGGATTGCCTCGGCAATCTTCTCGACGTTCAGCGGCTCCATGCAGGCGTGTTCCTCGTTCTTGGCCGGCTCCTGCTTCAGGAGTTGCATATTCGCATCTCGTTGCCATTTCAGGTCTTCTTGCAACTTGCGGATTGCCGTTTGACGGTTCCACAAGAGAATGCCGAGGGCAACGGCTGTCATAATGCTGATTACAGTTACTATTTCCATGGGCTAATGCTTGATAAGGAGTTTGTTGTTTATGTTGTCTATAGTGATTGTACCGAAGCGCTCCATCGCGCTCTGTCCCAACAGAAGAGGAGCCTTCTGGCTATTCACCACAGAAGCGTCCACGTTGCGAAGGACTGCGTCACCCACCTTCACCTCGCGAAGGGTGATAACGGTCCCTTCGCTGAGCTGCCCGTTAGCGACCTGGTAGTACCGCTTCCCCTTGACATCTCTTTCGGAGAGGTAACCGTTCTTCAACATGAAGTTCGCTTCGACAGACGATATGGTGACATCGGAGGCTCCCGTGTCGAATATCATCTGAAGAGGAAGGCCGTTGATATCGCAGGGAATCTCAAAGGTGCCACCAGGTTTCCGTGTCATATCAATCTCGGTTACAATCGATTCCCTGTCCTCTTCGGCAGAAAGCTCCTGCTCTTTCAGGTATGCCTCATGCTTTGTTTTGTATTCGTTTACAAGGGTCTTGAATTCCTGGAGTTCCCTGATTGGATCCATGTCGTCATCATTATTGATATGCCCAAAACTGCGGTAGCCCTTCTCAAAGGCAACCCTCAGAGCTCCGATTGATTCTTCCAGGCGCCCCATTCTAGCAAGGAGGCAGGCGCGGTCATAGTAGTTACCGTCATTCTCTGGGTCTGAAGCGATGATCCTGTCCATCCACTCTTCAGCCTCTTTGTCTCTGCCAAGGAAATGAAGAGCATATTGACGGCAACTGCCGTTATCTGCCAGCGTATCCTTCTGAAGGACCGCCTCAAAATCCCTAACAGCGGCAGACTTATCATCAGAATCAAGAAGGAGTTCACCACGCATAAGATACAGGTAGGGATAGTCCTGGCTATTATCTATTCCCAGATTATAGTCCTCCATCGCCTTGCTCTTATCTCCCATCATCTCATAACACCAGCCGCGCTTATAATAGGCGTATGCTCCATCAGGAATCTCCTCGATTGCCAAGGAGTAGTCCTGGATTGCCTCATCCAGTCTCCCTGCTTTCAGCAACACATCGCCACGCGTGACCAGAAGCAGCCAATCAGGCTCCTTTTCAAGCAATCCATCAAGCAACTCCGCAGCTCTTGCGTCCATGCCTAACTCTGCATAGCATTCTGCACGACGGAAGTCAAGGACACGGTCCTTCCCGTATTCCTCCTCCAATAAGTTGTAGGTTTTTATGGCTTCAGCATAATCCTTCTGATACTCATGGAAACGTCCCAGTAGGTATTTCCACTGAGCAGGCTCTTCGCTCTTTTTGGCCTTTGCTTTCATGGAAGCCACAGCATAATTCGGGTTCTTCGAAAAGACACTCAGGACAGTGTCGAGCTGGGGGTCGTCTTCCTTGTCATAATAGGACACGGCGGCATCGACCGCTTTGTTGAATTCTCCCAGGTTCCGATACGCTTTCATCTGAAAACGGTAGATCTCTTCATAATTCTCTGCGAACGTGCAGGCACGTTCCAAGATTGCGACGGCTTCTTGATTCCGCCCGCGCTCTATCATTGTGCTTGCCTTTCCGACCATGGCTGCCGCATCCGTTTCATCTTCCTTTAGCATCGCCTCAAAGACCGCATCCGCTTCCTCATAACGTTTCAGAAGGGCAAGAGAACAGCCATAGTCGAAGGAGATGTTCTGAAGATTATCCTTGTTGTCTTTCTTGGCCAAGCCATATGCCATGCTAAGAGATTCGCAGGATTTCTCTGTCTCGTTCATGTCTTGGTACAGGTGTCCTTTCCACCAGTGGAGGGTGGACATCGCTATCTCACTTTTCTTGGGTTTATTAACCTTCAGCGCGTGGTTCACGTCTGCAAGAGCCTTCCCGTACTCCCTTTTCTTTCTGTTGAGCCTGACGCGAAGTATTATAGCCTGAATGTTGTCGGGCGTTTCCTTCAACTGCTTATTGACGAGGTCAAGCGCTTTGACCTCGTCCTGTTCTTCCTGAAGGGCCTCCCAAGCCCTTTGCAGATTATAGTCGTTTTCTGTCTTGGACTTCTGGGCATACGCCTGGCAGCAGAGGAAAGTCAGCATCAGAGCCGACAGGATGGTGAAAATCTTCTTCATAGTGCGTGAAAGTTGTGTGTTATTAATTGATCGTTGATGATGCAAAGGTATATCCTGAATACGAAACCTATCTTCGCATCAATGACCGCTCATAAGATTTGACACGGATTTAATAATGAGGCGACCGACCTTTCTTTCCAGGCCTTGTTTTGTTGTGGGTACGCCTGTTGCACGCGCGATTTTGCGCTTAATGACGTCGATTCCGAGAGCTCGACTTGGAGAAAATGACGTTCCTGGGATTCCTGCAATTTTCATATCTTCATGTGTTTTGTAAGCACAAATATAGAGGGTTACGACGAAGCCTATTTTCGCCATAACAATAATACGTGGCTCCCCAACTATAATGGGGCACAACTATTCTAGAGGCTCTTTTTTATGATGACCAGTACAGTAGTGACATTCCAAAGGCGAAACTAGATTTCACCAAAGTAAGATAGGCGATATGATTCGCACCACTTCTTATCGAAACTGATCCCGGCCTTATCAGAATCCGTGCGACTATAAGGCAATGTGAATCCAAACATTGAGTCACTCGGTCCCCCGTAACCATAATATCGATTCTTTTGCATGGTTGGTTTGAAACGACGACTACTGTCTGTTGTAGTATCGTTCACTTCCTTGACGAGCCCATTATGAAGTGAGGAAACTATTTCATCGAACTGCCATCCATTTCTACCACTTCTCGCATTAGATAAATCCGGGTTGTTATAGAAACCGGAGACAACCTCAGGGTTTCTATGAAGCCTACACCCATATAGGCATAATAGACCGACGATGAAAGATAGTATAATCGAAATGTGGATATTAGTTCTCATATTGGTATTAACTATGGAATTGGTAATTATGCACAGTATCTAAACCCGGAGGGAACGGCTCCATAAAGATTCTTAAAGTGGTTTGAGATATGGTGGCGCATCCTCTGCCGGTCACCATTATCTCGTTTGTTCGATCTGCTCCTCCAGTATTCCTGGCAAACCCGCTTTTCAATAATCCGGCGAACTTTTCTCACTGTTGAATTACTCTCGATGAAAATGTCAACATCACTGAGGCGCTTACCATCCAAAAAAGAAAGGCGTTCTTCCGCAAGAATCCCACTCATGTTCTTGATGTACTTCATTTCGCTATGAAAAGGTTTCTCGTACTTCATATCCGTTAGTTTTGGTTTCCGGATACAAAATACGGGATTAAAAACGAAACCTATTTTCGCAAAATTTTAATAAAAGACTAAGATGGTCTTTCAAATACTACCTCTACTGCTCAAGAAGAGAATAGTTATCTGCAGCCGAGCGCAGTATCTCGTTGAGATGATTACGCATTGATACAGGCTCTATCAGCATGATGTTCTTTCCGTACGATGCGAAGCGAGCATAAAGCTCACTATTCGGCCGGCATTCGATTGAGAAAAACGTCCAGTCCGAAAGAGCCGGATACCGCTCTCTATAATCTTTTTCCCAGTCACCATCTAGCTGAATCTGTGAGGTATGAATATACTTCGTCTGAATATAAGGGAGAGAATCCTTATGGACAGCGAAATATATCTCTTCAATTGGGACTTCCTTTCGAAGAGTAACACCGATGATCTCGTCGAACCTAGCCTTTAAATCGACAGGGGTTTCTCTATATGGAATGTCTTCTACATACTCGAAGTCAGTGTCAATTCTGTCGAGAGGAAAAGTGGCGATAAATTCTGGATCGAACGGATAGAATTCATCTGCAACCGGTGTGCAAAGAAGAAACCATCTGTCATTGAATTGTTTGAGCTGATAAGGATGTACAGTATACTGCTTGGGCTTATGGCCAAACACTGTGTATGTAATCCTAATTACAGACTTGCGAGATATGGCGGAGAATAGCCGTCCTAGCAGAGTATCTGGTATCTGTAGTCCGTCATTCTTACTAAACGAGATTAACGGTTGCTGTCCAGGGGCAGTTCCCATATCAAGTTTCTTTTTCAAGAGTTCAAGCCATGTGAAATTATCCAGGCCGTCAAATTGTCCCAAACTTCTAAGGACCTCGCGAAGCACCTCCTCTTCATCACTAGTCAACTCTTGATAGAACAAGGGCTCCGACTGGTCTGCATAGCGGACGCTCCCCCTTCGCCCAGCATTACGGACAAGCTCTTTACCAAATTCTTCTTCCAGCGTCTTTATATCTTTCTGAACCATACGAAGTGAAACATTCGGACAAGACCAGTTCACCTGTTCGTAAATCTGTTTAGTAGTATAATCCCTGTTGGGATCTGCGAGAAGGCGGTCAATAATCCGGTATCTCGCCATGGCATCTTTGCTTACTGGCATATGTTTATGTTATTTACACTGCAAAGATACATATTCAAAACGAAATCTTGGTTCGTCCAAAAAAGTATCAAACATTATAAAATCACCTCTACGAGATACAATGATGACGTTGGCATCGTCACGTATAGATAGCTAAATAATCGGTATAGTTATTTCACAAAGTTGATGCTGGGTGAACCTTCAGTCCCTGCACGATTTTTGATTATGTGCCTCATATGAGATTCTTCCAGATTATTCTTTTGGCCGTCATCATGGCCTTTTCTACCCACTGGATTCCAGCCAACGGGCAAAACGCTCGGGTCCAGATTGAGAACCATGACAGTTTGACGGTCTACTACCCTCATTTCTCACGTATTGATTTCGTGACGGAGAATATGCCCCAGAAAAGTGAGAAAGATGTTATATTCGTATGCGCAGCATCATTCACAGGTGAGCTCCTAGATGAGTTCAAGCATTCAAACATAGCCGGACACCATGTAACATCCGGCAACTTCCATAAGGGTTACAAGTGCGGGCCATACAATGGCGTTTTTACTTGGAGCGCCAAGAGTGGTTGGCATTTCTACAACTACTCCCACAAGAATTCCGAACCGCCCCTCAAGAAAGTAGCCGAGGAGGGAGGAATGGGATACTGTCAGAGTCTTCTCTTCCATAACGGGAAGCGTTTCAAGGGATGTATGAAACCTGAACGCTCCAACCGTTACAGGGCTCTTTGTGAGATTGAAGGGAAGTTGTGTATCGTCGACTGTGCCAGGAGTCTGCCTTTCGGACATTTCATGGACGGACTCGAGAAACTGGGGGTCAAGAACGCCCTCTATTGTGATATGGGACGTGGATGGAACTACTCCTGGTATCGGAAGGATGACGGAAAAGTCAAGGAACTATTCACAACTCCCGGACAGTACACGACGAACTGGATAGCCTTCTACGATTGATGTATTTCAGGCACACCAACAGACCCGGATTCTGGTTCGGACTCATTGATTTCTGCACGGCAGGGTTTTTCTTCCTCTTCTATATGCCGCTTGACGGACTGCAGGATGAGTTGGACTATATTCTCGGCCGCAGGACCCAGCGGTACTGGATAGCCTATCTTCTAGGCATACCTACAATCTTCATCTACCCTCTTGTCTGGATGGCTCGGATATCAGAAGAACTGAAGGCCAAGGCAATTGAGCTACGTATAGAAGGTCCCTACACCTCCTGGTGGCATATGTTCGGTTGGAACACCTTTGGCGTCCTTTTCCTTGGACCTGCAATCGCCACCAAACGGTTCTTCGACACGCTCAACAGGATTGAACGTGCGATGAACGAGTGATCAAGACAATAAGCTAATCCTTCTTCCGAATACAATAAAGAGCAGCAACAGCCTCGATCAATCCGAGCACGAAGTAGATGTTGCTTAGCGCCACGAAACCCCAGACATACCATTCCAGGACAATCCAGAGCATCAGGATGATGCCGCAGGCAAGCGTGATCCGGTAGGCCCAGGGATGCTTCTTGAAGAGCATCAGTGCAGCCAGCAGCTGGGGAAGTCCGTTCACCGCCAGCAGGGCGAATCCGGAAGGGATGAAATCACGGAAAAACACTTCCGGCCAGGGCATCTTGGCCCGAAGTATCTCCAGCATAGGTTCCCCTCCCCAGCTGACTCCGGTTGGGTCCATCCACATCATCACGGCACCGCCAACGGCGCCGACGGCAATGAACAAAGTCAATATCTTCAGGAATGTCCTCATATCCTAATGCGATTCTTTCGTTACCATGAAATACACGATCGACCCTTCCCTGTGGTACTCATCCAGACGGTAACCTTCCTCCAGCCTTGCCTTCAGGGAGTCGAAGGTCTCGAACGGTGGAGTGAACCAGCCCTTGCGGGACAGGATTCGGTCCATCAGCCAGTCGGTCCGGCGGGATTCGCCGCAGATGCAGAAACAGCCGACCAGACGGCCGCCAGCCTTCAGTACACGGTTCACTTCGGAATAAGCTTTCTCCTTGTCCGGGAAGGCATGGAAACCATTCATCGAGAGGACGATGTCGAAGGATCCATCATCGAAAGGAAGGGCCCCTACATCCCCTTGGACCAGGCGGCAGTTTCCTATCCCCTCTTTCCAGAAACGGTCGCGAGCCTGGTCGAGCATGTCACTGCTGTAGTCCAGGCAGACGATGTCAGCCCGGTTCATGCGGGCGTACTTCGTTACGGTGAAGACGCCGGTCCCAACAGGGACGTCCAGCAACTTGCCTGAGAAGCCATCAGGAATATAGGAAAGCACGGTCCGTGCGATCTCGTTGTCATCCACTCCACCCCAGAAGATGTCCATGTACAGGCGGCTCCACCAGGTGGACCTAGTTAGGACATCATCATATATGTTTCGGGACTGCCGGTAGGATTTCTGAATCTTGTCGCTCATGATATCATTCTTTCATGTGCAAAGATAAGGAGAATCCTTCGCAACCCGGTTGCAGATACGACTATAGCTGGCCGCGCCAAAATGCCGTAGCCAACCCATTCAATGATATGCCGGTCCTATCGCACCGTCTGCACCCTACCGGTCTCTACGATGCTCCGAGCTTCCCATTCCGCGCAGGATGGCGGAGATGAGTGGCTTCAGAAGCAGGCAGAGGGCGATGATCAGGACGAGAGTCAATGCATCTTCCATAACCTTAAACTCATTTCTTTTCCCTTTGCTCCGGGCCTTCCGGCCCCGGGGATGCGTATATTTTTCTGCTTTCGGAAAGCGAGCCCTGTAAGATGAAGGCAAGCAGGAGACGCAGAATACGCTCCCGTCCGGGAGGAAGATTGTCCGTCTCCCCTGCTCCGCAGGTCTGGCTTGACGCATCGATGGGTGAGCTTAGATTTGCAGGAAAGGATATACGCCAATACCCGGGGCCGCACGAGCGGTTATACCGCTTCTGGTCAAAAGAAGAAAGACGCTCCCAAGCGATGTGTCTGTGATAATTTGGTACTTTCTACATTGAAAGATCCGCCCCGGAGGTTGTCCGGGGCGGCGCAGAAAAGCAAGCAGGAGCGGAGAACCCGTCTCCCCGACGGTTACTGAAGCGTCCCGCCGATGACGCTGACCTGAGATGCGAGGATCTCAGTAATGGACCTTTCCACACCGTTGGAGTCGGTGTAGCGGTTGTTGCGGAGGCGGCCCTTGACCTCGACGCCAGCGCCCCTGACAAGGGCGGAGAACTCCGGCATCTTGTCGTTCTTGAAGGCGGTGACCTGGTGCCAGGTGGTCTCGATGACCGCTTCGCCACTGCGGTTCTTGAAGGCGTGGTCGGTAGCGACGGAGAAGCGTGCCATCTCGGTGTCGCCGATGGTCTGGATGCGGGCATTTCCGATGATGCCGCGGAGGGTAACTGAATTGAGCTGTTCCATAATGTGTCTGAATTAAAGGGTTACTGAATTATTTCTGATGCCGCAC